>JGI24158J21664_10000089_pt1 | contig 54659 bp, 33 predicted proteins | sample Ectturendosymbi3_FD_21664 | JGI IMG/M metagenome (IMG submission 21664) | reverse complement strand
AATGTAAGCCGCCCTTGAATTTAAGCCGCAAACATGATGAAAAAAAAACTTTATAAGCCGCGGCTTACAATCGAGTAAATACGGTATATATACAAGCAATTTTGCGTGGTGATGACTGAGGGTGACAAGCGCAAAGTAGTGTTTAAATCAGCAGCGCTTCTGTTTGGTCGAAAAGCGGAGCAGTGCGAGGCTAATTCGATCAAACTCCTTTAAATGAAAATATAAACCTGCTGCGTTGAATTGTTTCACTCAATCGCTTCATGGTGATGTATACATTTTTCTGCAAACGCAAAAGGCAGCTGTTCCTGTTCGTTTTTCTCCTTTAAAATTTTATGTCCCTAAAATTCTGAAAACTGTTCGGTCGCCACTGCTGGTTAGCTCCACTCAGGGCCGGGTTAAGGTAAGTGCTTCTGATGCTGCAGCATTGGCCCATTTCTGAAACGGGCACAGATGAAAACAGACGATTTTGTATTAACTGAATTTTGTAGAAAAATATTGGCTTTTATGCCCTACAGATATAGAGGCCTTTCATGCACTACAGCATCAGGCCCAATTTTGTCTCAATCGGGCCCTGGCTCCGCTGTAAATATTTGCTGATGAACGGAAAAAACGACTGTCGGTACAAACCTTCAGAACGTGTCTATTTCCGTCCGAAATAATCTGATACTTCTCATCGCCCGTGTCGATCAGTTCGTTTCCATGGTACCACTGACATGGGGGTATCTCTCCATCGAATAGCGCTGAAGGCTCAGCGAAACACTCAAACTCGGCTACTGTTGCGTCATAAGAAAGGCTGCAGTCGCTGAGTTTTTCGTTGAACTTCACTGGAAGCACTGTGTTCGCAAATTTAGAATAGTTTCTGTTGATTGGACTTGGATACGCTTTAGAAAAGTTGTTTGTTGCTAACGATGATTTCTTACAGAAACTTGCAGCTACAGCAGTAATTTTTTCTTTGTTGTTCAAAAATTGTGGTCTTGTGTAAAGAGGCAACTCTCTGTTAAAAATACAAAAGAGACTTTTGTAAAAAATGTCTGCACCCCAGAAATACGAAGGTAATTATTTAAATATAGTAGCAAAAAAACGCCTCTCTGCTTATATTCCGTGGCTTCACGAGGACAGGGCTAGAGGAAATTATCCGCCCACCATAGGCGAGTTAAGGCAAAGCACCATTTTTATAGTAAAGGAAATGAAAAAGCATCCGTTAACTTTAGTCTGACGGGGTAAAAAATTAATTTGTCTTTTGGTGCGATAGACACTTGTGACTCCACCACTGCCAGTGCAGTATATACAAAACTGTTTTAACTGAGGAAACCCTTTGCGAATTTACGACAAAAATTTCAAATTACGAAAAATACATCAAGCGCATTTCGAATAGCGACTTAAAAGACTTACCTCCATCTACAACTAAGTTTGCCGTATACGATCCCCCCAATCCACTTATCCGATACATGGCAATGTCATCGTGGGTAACGTCCTTTATGATAAGTGATCTGGCATTGCCCTGCTCAACTAGTTCATATCTGGCGTCGTCATCAATTTCAATCGGCACATCATTTTTGAACCACGTAACCTGCCAGAAAATTGGACTTTTCACAAATTCTTTCTTCACATTATAGCTCAAATTAATGAAGCACAGTTTCCAGAGTCATTTGTTTATCTTGTACCTTAACATGAGGTTTGGTGAAAATGCAGCTAAAGATGGCAGTATCCCCTTTCTTTGCGAAAACATCATCAGCAGAGCGCACGAAATGTAGTGGTTCCACTGCGTTTACAAAATAGTACATTCCACATTACTGGAAACTTGGTTAAAGTACAGGAGATATTGCACGCAAAGAAAAAGTGGTAATAAGAAGTAAAATTTGTGGTAGTACAACTCCATTTGTAAAATAACGCTTTTATTTTGCATATTTTGTACAAATTTTGTGTTTACAATAATCATAAGAGTTAATCGAAATGTTTTATTCATTGAAACATTTGCTGCATATTCAAACCGGACATTGGCTTGCTGATGATTTCAGCAAAAGATTTACGAATATTGTACTTTATTCTTCCTTTGAATATTTTAGGAATACCAGTCATTAACGTCTCTACAAAAAATTTCAAAGTTTGCTTGTAAAGAGACTATTTTTGTTAAAGTAATATTTCATTAACTTCTGCTACAATAGCCAACACAAAGAATAGCTAGTTCAGATGAAATTATATCAAGAATAAAATAACAATAAAGAAAAAGCGTAATAATCACTGGTAAGTCCCAAAATAAAACCAATTTTACATTTTATTTTCTAACAAACGAAATGCAGAGTTTTGTAGTGGGTGAAACAGTGGTTTTAAGTGCACCTTTACAAAACTAAGTTTTGAAGAGAGCTAAACATGGCAAAATTTTATAAAACTGGCGAAAAAAAACTAAAGCAAAAACTTAGACAACCATACTTTGATCCACGATGAGATCCGCTTCGCACGAGCAACCGTTGTATAGCGCCACACAGTGGACAGCTTGAACGTCTTCAGCTTGGCAGTTGTTGATGATCAAAGAACGAAGTGTTCCTACGCTGACAATGTCATTCTTCCCAGCCGGACTGACGTGAATCTTCAAAAATAACACGCGCGGGTTAAGCTCGAGCTTTTGACTTTCATAAACTGGTTTGCTTTTGTTGTTCCCACCACTGTGAGCTTTCTTTGAGGCATTAAAACGTCTACAAGCGTATTTCTCGCGCCGGATCAAAGAATTTGCTGCCCCTTATTGCTGGGACAGAGACAGTTGTACCTTGCGTTGTTTGCTTTGGCAAACATTGAACTAATTTTCAGCGTACGGAAATATGTTAACACCGGTTGCAAACGAATGTTACAGAAATAGTTAAACCTCGCCCCTTTTCTCAGAAAAATCGTTTTCACTTCACAATTTTTGGATAGATACTTTTTAGAAATTAAAAAAAAAGTTGTTCAAGACATTCCCAGGAAAGTTTAAAGTTTTCGTCTTACCTAGATAATAACAAACTAGATGTAAATGTTTCTATTATTGCACATTACCGTCATCAATCACAAAGCGATATACAGTTTTCAAGGACGTTTTCAGCAGAGCAAACCTCTTTCCAGTTGCCGATGTACCAAGCAACTTCTGTCTTGCGGTCCTTCACTTTGCATTCAAAGTAGGCCTGACCATGACTTTGTGCGTAACAATCTTGAATTGTCGTCACAAATGCTAAAAATGAATGAGTTCGAATGAGAACTATGTTGCATTGTGAGGGATGCAATCACGCATTTTGCGGTACCAAGTTAAAGAAACCAAGTCCTAATTTAAGACGCTGCTCTAAACATTCACTTAATTCAGATTTTTTTGTAAATGAACCTTCTCTACGCTCAGCTTCTTCAAGCAGCCGCAGACGTTCTAATTCTGCTTCCTGCTTCTTGCGAGCCAGTTCCCGAATAGCTTCTTGCCGATCCATGACGTCACCTGAATGTTAAAATCGCGGGAAGCACAGAAAACAAGGTCATTTTTTGTTAAGACTCAGACAATAGTATTACAGCAAATAGCATAGTATTTATAATATTTTCCCAAGGTTTGTTTTCGCCGCTTTATGAATGCAACTTTTTGCCGTAAATCCTGCTTTAACAAAGCGCATTGTGCTCACGCTTTAAGACCGCAAAAACCACTTTTTAGGATTTGAGGCAATTTTGGCTATAAATCGCCCACCACTTGCGTTATAGCCTGGATTCTTAAACTGGGGGGTGGCATGAAAGAAAGGTTCGCAAGAGGGCAGCGAGTATGACAGTGACATAATGTTGAAAAACAGCATAATGGCAAATAAATTTTTGTTCTGTTTTTTTTGTTTGATTTTGACGTTAGGTACAAGGCGTGAGTATCGGTAACAAACGCGGAAGACGGCGAGACTGAGAAGCTTAAGAACCTCTGCGCTAGAGAGTCATTGAAGACATCATAATTAAGATGTGGTTTTTTAATTTTTTCTGATAAAAAACAGGTACCTCTATATTTTAAATCTTGCCTGGCAGTGTGGTGTCAAAAAGACGTCCGTGAGACGTCATTGTGACAGGTGGAAAAATTTTAAATGCATTTATCAATGTTTCAAGCTGTGGAAGTGCTACTTTTTTTAAATTTTGGTGAAAAGTTACCCTAAACCACCATTCCAGTAACAAAGATATTTGATGAGTAACATCCTTATATTGATCAGGAACTGAAAGAAGAAACTTTTGATTGAAAAGATGCATATGGAAGTAACAAAGTTATGTAGGAAGCCCAGTGCAACCATTAAATTTTTCATATTTCCATTAGTAACGACTGTAGTCAGGATTGATTCTGGAAATTTTGGAACATGCTTTTACCGTATTTATGAGCATTCAATAACTGCAACTGTTGGGTCAGTCCTGAGGCAACACTCACCAAGTGGTTCTCCAGGCGTAACATAGCACGATTGTAGAGATGGAGTTCCATCACCTATTCTGCTAACAGCTGTCACCCGGAAAAAGTAGGTTTGACCTGCAGAAAAAGTTGACAACTCGACTTTCAAGACAGTTTGTTGTTGACAAATCTGACTTGATTGACCCCACAGGAATCATTAGGAAATTAATAAAAGCTATTTTGAAATCCAGCATTTCAAAAGCACATTTTTGCAACTTCAATAGAATCCAGTTTGGTGGAACCAAGTCAACTTCATTCATTGTTGATGTGATGCAATCTCAAAATAGCAATTTTACTTCCTTGCTTTCAGTTTATATTATTTTTGAAAACCTTCTCTTGCAACTGCGCAAAACAGATAAATTGCTCAACATTTTTTCTTGTACCAGGAGATTATACTGAGGCAAGATATATTTTTAATATGTATTGCCTGTCTCATAATAAACGTATAACATCAACTGAGATCTCAGCGCAAAAGATCTAATTCACTGAGCTAAGAGTCACGATCAGAGACAACAGACCGCCACATGTGGCGATGCGAAGCTACAAAAGCAGCAAGAGAGGAGCCATTTAATCTGTGAATGCGCCGCAGCACTGAAACCGAAAAGCACACGTCTGTGGTCACCAAAGCAAGTGCCAGTTGATCAAAAACATACTGCGCTTCACCTGTTACAAGACCATCGATGCGATACTTTTCGTCTTGAACTTGCTCGGGAAGTTTGTTACAAGGAATCCATATGTCCGAATCTTCTTTTCGGCTAGAAATAATTATTTTATTTCCTTATGTAGGCTAAAACAAGCTTTTTTTAACTAACTCTACTACCAAAGGCTCGGAAACGCTTGAATGCGTGCCGCAAGTGGCACGGAAGGTGATTGTATTCAAATGAAATCGTATCGAATAGATTCTTATAGTTGTATGCAATATATCTTCTTCGATATGTTCGATTCGCCTTGTCGATTGCGCAGTCATTTAAGTTACAACTGAACAAACAAAAATAATGCCTTCCTTAAGCAGTGGATGGACTCCATTATGTTCACAGTAATAACTAATGTTTGCGTAAAATTTGAGGCTAGCTAGTTAAGAGTCTTAACATGCTCAGAAGCTACAGAATGGTCGTATTAATGGTGCTGTAGAAATCAAGGCCGAAAATCCAGATGGCTTTTACAAGCATAGAACTGCGCTGAAGCTACCGTAACGTCAGAGGATTTCATCTTGTTTGGGAGGTCCCTAAAAGTGCTGCATACCTGAACTAGAGTATCCAGCATTTTTCCTTGGAATATCAGAGTTAGTGCTTAGTTGGCCAGGACTTCATTTCTGACGACACTGTTCTGACTTTAAACCTAACCCCATATTTAGCAAAAAATGACTTTCAACATTGGCAGACCTACGGTAGCAAAAGAAACCTGAGTTTCCTCTGCCTTTCATGACCTGGCGTATAAAGTTTTCACGATTTCATTCTAGCGCTAGAATAATATTCAGTATTCCCTTTAAGAAAATTTTACCCCGAGCTAATGCTTCTTAGTGCGCATGCAATTGCGCAACCATGTAGACACACAACCAGTGAAGCGTAGACGCACAACCAGGCCCCTAGCTACGGGGGGGCATTCGGGGGCAGTGCCCCCCAAATTTATTTTGTGCCGCTCCCAAATTTCCTTGTTCCCAGAAAAATGTGTTTTAAAAATGTAATAAAAACAAAAACTGTGCCCCCCAAAAAATGTATTTTGCCCTTCTAAACCTCAAACCTGGCTACGGGCCTGCACACAACCAGTGAAGCGCTTCAAGAGTTGAAAGGGCTAGGCGATATATATACACGATATCAAATTTGCAATGCTGGAAGTGCGCGAGAATGAGATTTCACTGCGTAAATGCAGTTACGCACATCAGTGGTAACATTGATAATTGTGATTAGTTAAGTGGCGCTTCATTTTTTTATAGTAGTTGCTGCAAATGTTAATTTAAATTGGCTTATAAATGCTGTGACAGATTTAATGACATTCCCCAAGAAATTTAAATTCGACGCTAGACCATTCCAAGAATCGTGGACCGCAGATGTCGAATTTGTTTCTCGATACGACCGAGCTATATGTGTGCTCAATGGTGGGAATATTTTTTTCTGAACATCAAGCACAAAGACAATGTGAAACGAAACACAAGATATTCTTCAAACATGTTTGAAATGCGAAGTCATTATCAATTTGACATAAATCGTTGCCAATGTACGGAGTTCAAAAGGTCACCAACCCCCGCCCCACAGAGTCGGGGGTGGGGAACCTGCAGCACGCAGGCTAAATGCGGCCTGCGTGATCATTAATTATGTTTCGTTACACACGTTTGAGTACAAAATCGCGTCGCAACGACGCTCCATGATAAGCAGATTCTTAAGTCACTCTCACTTGTCANAATTTTCATTCCTTAGTTCCTTAGGAAGACAAATTTAGAGATTTAAGAAAAGTTTAGTTAACTTTGGCGACCCACCAGCAATATTCNACAATTCATGCGGCCCGTGACAGTGAATAGGTCCCCCAACGCTGGTTCAAAAAGCATGGTTTAGAGGAATTTAAAATATGAAAGCCTTACCGTTCCACTATGTAACCAACAAAGTCGCCATCTCCCATCTTGATTGGTTTTTTCCAGGTGAGGTCCGCAGATTCCTCAGCGACATCTGTGATTGTGACGTCAGTTGGATCGCTCGGACGATCTGAAAAAAACAGGGTTTGATTTCGCGATCAGGAATTTTGTTTCCGGACAAAGAAATTTTGTTTCGTGACAAAGAAATTTTGTTTCGTGACAAAGAAATTTTGTTTCGTGACAAAGAAATTTTGTTTCGTGACAAAACAACGAAAGCAGAAAAGCTAGCAATTTTCGATTTTAACAAAAAAGTGAAACAGAAGGACAATAAACTCTACCACGAAAGCTAAACAACTCAAGCCGTATATCATGCCGTACAATAACCTTTTGCAGGATAAGAAAATTGAAAGAAATGTAAAATATGTTAAGAAACTCAAAGACCTGGTTCCTTGGCTTGCAGTTTTCCGGGCAACTTCTTCCACTCGCCGCAACCAGCGACATTGCACGCCCTCAAGCGGAATTCGTAAAACACGCCAGGAGTCAAGTCGTTGACCGTGAAGTGACGTTGCGTCAGTGCTTTGTTATTGGCGGGCTTAAATTTTCCTCCTTTCTGGCGGCTAGACGAAGACAAAAGCAAAAGAGGAGGATTGATCACAAGAGAAACATAAAAAAACTATTTTTTGTAATACTGCAATCGCCTCTGCGACCGAAATTCTCAGACTCCGCGTTGCCAACGAATTACAACGGCACCAGTCACTGTACATGATTTCCTCAAATCACTCTTCGCATTGCCGCCGCAAATCGTTATTTGTGGTTCGTTGCAAGTTAATCCCATGTAGCTTCGAAACAGAGAATAAGAAAAAAAACTTGAAAAAGCGGTCCAGTCCAGTCCATGCGACGGCAACGCCTCTTACTATTCGAGAAAGTAACCAGTGACGTGTGCGCCGCCGTCACTCCGCGGAGGGTCCCAGCACAGTTTCGCTGATGTTTCCGTCACGCATGGCCTCCCGTTGTCGTCGGCAACACGGAACAAGCCTTGAACTCCACCCCACCAGTTCGGCGGCTCTGGAAGAAAAACAACAGAAATTATATTTAAATTTTGTAACGAAACAAACGTGCGATAAAACTCACAGAATGTAAAGACATTTGTTGCCAGGCAATGGTGGCACATGTGACATCCACAACCAGAAAACAACCATGTAAAACAGATGTAATATCCACGACCAGAAAACGACCATGGTTGAGATTCCTGGTATTCACCAAACATTTACAGGGTACTACTATAGTTTAATGGCATTGCCAGGAAAAATAATGATCCTTCAAGTTCACATTGTGAGTTTACAAATGCGCATTCGAGATATGTACAGTATATTGCAATGTATATACAAATGACGGAATCGCCGGGGATCACGCAGGTACTTTCGTAGTGAATCCATTAGACGCTGAATATGAGGCTGGACAGGCCGCAACTACGTTTTTTCAAGTCTTCGGCATGGCCCGACCGGGAACCGATCCCATTCTACCAGCTTTAGTGGCTCGTGCCCCAGCCACTGTATTCAGCTTACAACGCACAATGTGATCAAAGTTTCTTTGCTTTTGAAATGAAGGCCATACCTTTACTGTATTAAGAGCGTACTTACTACCAGTAACGAAAATCAGACAGTTGAAATGTGGTAATCAGTCTGCTGCAACCACGATTTTGGGTAATATCGCAAATAAAACACCGGAACAAAAAAGAAAAATGAATATATTTTAATTGTTTTTACGAGGTGCGACAATTTTCCCAACTCACTTATTCCATCACTTGCCAGCACAGCCTCGCTCGGTTCAGAGAAAGCGCTCGTTCCGGAACTGTTCACCGCTCTGACTCTGAACAAGTAACGCTCTCCAGGCTCCAAGCATTCCACAGGATACTGTGTGTATCTAAGAGCAGGTTTGAAAGCTTGGTTTAGGTGTATTTTTTATCAATAAACTACGTCGCAATGTACTCTCAAACGTGAAAAGTAAGATCGGTTTTGGTGCTAATTGGACCAATTGGTTTTACGAAATAATTTCTGAAATAAACGAAAAGCAAAAGGAGTGAGAAAATCTTTTTGAATCGCATTTGAGTAACTTTGCTTCTTAGGGAGTTCATATTTTGCAGCTTCTAAACGGCGCTGTCTTTTAAAGTTTTTTTCTGCGCTTTTGTTTTCCTTCTACAATCGAACATTGCTTGTGGAAAGAAGCTGTTGATATGACACAACAATAAGTGAAACGATTTCAGACAATGAGAGATTTTCTTGTCTCTGCATTACTTATTTCGATACCAGTTACAGCAACAGCTGACAAGCAGCTTTGTTGTGTCATATCAACTCGCCAATGCCTCGATGCCTGCCAAGCAACAGTATAACCCTATATCCGAATTAGATTTTATCGTAATGGACAAACAGTACACTAAAAAGATAACCAAATCTCCAAAATTTGCCCCATTTTTGATTTGTTGAAAACCAGCTGTCAAACTTCAACAATCAAAAGCTTAATTGGCTCTATTTATTCTTTTAACGCAGTTTTTTTATTTATTTCATTTATCATAGTTTGCCAACTGAATCGCTGTCTGCTCTTGTAACCAACGTAGAAAATAACTGGTATCTGTCAACAACACACCTAATTGGAATGTGGTTTGCTGCAATCCAGTCTTCATCAACCAAATTTCTGTATTCAATATAGTAACGAACTTGCTCTCCGCCTGAATGTGAAGGAGGTATCCATCCGATTTCAATGTATTCACGCGTGGCCTGAATATTATACAGTTAATCAGCAGATACGCTTAAAAATGATGAGCAATCAACAATCAAACATGATTGAAATATTTTGCGCTTTGAGGAATTTAGCTTTCCTTATTTGCATTCGCAATGGAGGGTGTTATCAGTTATAATTTTAATGTAGCATTTGACTTTTTTCCTGGCTTATTTCTCTTTTACTGTTCCCACTCAAAGAAAATTAAGAACGTACAGTAAAGTTACTGAGGATTATAGGGCAGACAGATTTGTGTCTCTGAAATGATAAATTTTGAGCGTTAGCACTGTGAAAGATGAAGCTATATCAATAAACGTAAGAAATTTTTTCAAACATTTAGGCTTAAATCAACAAGAAACTGTTAATGTTTTATAAGCTTGATAACCATAAAGTAACGGAATTGTCAAAACGCTTATCATTATTACTTTTTTTAATGAGTTGGTGCACCTCCGAAGACTTTCACGGCACGCCTTAATCAACTACCTCGTTTCGTCTCCACAAGCACCAAACATTTTTGTTGTTTGAGGTTTTTCCCGGTGAAAGATTAACTCACCTTCAAAAACTGCACTTCTCTTGGTTGGGTTGGCGGACCGCGGTACCTTGCCTCGGATTCGACGTTAGCACTTCCACCGCATGTCGTTTGTTGCGGGTCGTCGCGACTAATATCTTCGAATCTATCTGTTGTTTGAGCGGTCTGCTGCTCCTCGAAGCCCTCGTCTAAGAAATGATAAAAGTTTGATTCGGATGCTTTCAGAAAAACTACATCTCATAGAATAAAACTTGCCTTCTGAAGGCCTTAACTTCGGAAGGCTAGCTGAAAAAATAAGCTTTTGGATTCTCTTTTAGAATTTCACGCGTATTCCCCTAAATATTTTTGCAAATAATTTCTCATGCAAGCTCTAAAGTCTGGAAAGAAAAAATTGAGAAAATGGTTTGTCAAACAAAAACCTACAGACAGTTTTGTTTCTTGGTTGCATGTGGTGACGCTGCGCGTGCAATTTCCTTCATGCTATAAATTCGTTTAGTAGAACAAAACTCATGGCAAAGATGTAAAATTGAAAAATGTATTTAAAGTTCAAATGCTTTCATTGCTAAACCCCTTGACAACTCAGCAGTGACAGGAAAGGCCTTTATTTTGTTTGTTTAAAATCAGCAGCATGCATTTATTCCGCTTAAACTATGCAATGCATCTTCAGATTTTTTCCTAAAAGCAGACTGTTAACTCATAAAGATACGAAAACGTAACCATCTTCCAACCACGTTTTCAAAATAATAATCGTTTTAATAAGCAAAACAATGTTTCTGAATGGAAAACAGGTGTCACATCGCGCGTGAGACATAATTAAATGGCGAAATTGCAAATGACAGCATTTTCCCCATAATTGCGGATTGTCGGCATGGCGTAAAAAAGGCAAAGAACCACCTGTTAGAATAACGCCTGCGTACACTACCAGCTTGTTTTTGCAACGAATGCTGCTCCATCAACACACGAAAAAGGTCGTGTCTCTCTGTTTCTTTGTTTTCATTTATCAAGATCTTTACTGGCTAAAAATCGGCTAAAAAAAAATTTTTGCCTGGCTAAAAAAACTGGCTAAAAAAATTTTTGAACTTATGAAAATTTTCCACTTTGTTTTGACTTGCACAAGATCACGTAAAAATAAGTCAAAGGTTTTCAAACAAGTGTTACTTCCTATGAAACCAAAGTGACAAAATAGGAAACAAATTATAGAGCGCGCAAACACTAACGGAAACTTTTTAAGCTTTGCTCGGTTTTCAGGCATGTCTGAACATACGCTCACCTCGAGTTCCTCCAACAAGAACGGCGAGCGTTTCGTCGCTCGGCTCCCCCGCACCAACCGCATTCACCCCCACCACTCTGAATCTGCAGGACAGGGACAAACGTGTTTGCGAGAGTGCTGGTCTTGTTTGGGTTTAAAAATAATTTAATCCAGTAAAAAACTTCCAATTTTCTGTAGCAACCATCTTCCCACCAACTGTTCAATAAAAATCGTTCAACTGCTTTTCACATGTTTATGTTCCATCAAAACACTGATCAACCGTTTCAATCAATCATCTGAGAAGATTGTTGAGTGTATTGCGTATAGCAATTTTTTCGCAGGTCTAAGTGGAATATCGCTGCTAATTTTGTTTCTGTTAGCTTTGCCATGCAATCAAATCTGGCGCCTCAAAAGAAAAATTAAGCGGTTTTTGACACAGTTTTCAATTGTTTTTTCAGCGAAATGTGCATTTTCAAAAAACTTTGACTTCGTCAAATTATGTTGTTACTTCCATAGACACGTAAGTCATTTTTTCACCAAAGCAGGCTGTATCTGCAAAGATTGCTTCGTACAAATCTAGTAAGCAAAAGCATTTCCCATAACAACAAAATTAAATCTTTCTCATTTTTTCAGAATACCGTTTTGACTCTTATCAAAATGAAATTTATAGCTAATTTCAATGTTATCACACGTATTTCATCATTTTAAGGAAAAAGGCACCACTAAGATTTATAACGGCAGATTCGCTGCTATTATTTCGGCTAATTATCTGAAGTAGAAAATGCAAGTACACTGCGCTTTGACAAGACAAATACACGTGGTCTGAATATATAGCGCCATGTTTTCAAGACATTTCAAAAATAATCTCACTTCAGATATTTTCCATGGGGAAGACCCATCACTGGGTATGGATCAGTAGACTGTATCGGCTCCACTGTCACTCTTCTCCAGTTGAAGTCAGTGTCAGCTTCGCAGTATTCAATGTAAAATCCATCAACTTCTTCATTCTCTGGTGCCACCCAGCGAATAATAACGCAATCCTCGGCTTCCGCTAGATCTGCTTGTACGTTTGTGGGGATACCTTTATAAACATTGCAGACAGCTGGCTGCACTGGTTGCTTACTTCACCCACATTTATCACATACAATAATTTGCAGGTGTATAGTGTGGTCGACTATCGTACAGTACTTTGCAAAGTGTACAGTTCATACACAGCTAGTGCCAAGTCTTAGTTTTGCAATTTTGAAACTCGTCGTTTTGATATCCTTGTAACATTGGTTGACTCCAATATTTTTAAGTGAGATTCAAAAATAAAACATAGATGTTCAAAGAAACAACGAAATCAACAATTGTTGTATGAAATAACAGTCAGCATATCATTCAGCTCAACGCTTATTATTTCAGTAGTATCCCTTCCAAAAAAGCGATAACCATGAAATTTGACGAGGATATTTGAAATAAAATTAGTTGCAACTGAAATATTAATGGACACATTTGATTTCAAGGGTTATATAGCTACTTGTATGTATTACCATTTACCATGAGAATAAAGTAAAATATGTTTTTCTTAATTTAGCTCCAACCTGTGACGTATAGCACTGTATAATTAAGATTACTTCTAGGTTAAGTTTATATTGGGTGCAATTTTCCGTTATCAAAGATAATGTCTATGTGACGGAATTGCCTTACTGCTGAAAGAGCGTTCATTTATAATCAAAGCCTTTGGAAACGAGTTCAGTTGCAAGTATAGTTGGTCCTTGGTAGTGAAACTTTAGTGGCATCTGTGTTTTTTCACAAGTTGCTGCAACAGTAAATAGAAGCAGAAACTTTATCTGTCCGTGGTGCTTGCCGATTCCTTATTTTACTGTTACAGTTAACAGTTTTATCTTTCGTATCAAAAAAACAGATCATCAGCTTTCCATGGCAAAGTCAACTTCTTTTTTGCTGTCGGTTACCGATTGTACTGAAGAGTATGACCCAAATCATTTCATAGCATAAACTCCTGAGAGTAACCTTTGGGGCACTATGACCTGGAGGATTTTTGCTTTGATGTAGGCAACCAAAGCTTTTCTATTCACAAGTTGAAGTTAGTATTTTATGCTTATGCAGTTGTTAATTTGCTAAACTTCGTACCTGGAACATCGTCTGGTTCTTCTTCTTCCACAAGAACATCATCCGTTTCAGGAGACACCAAATCCATGAATTCTGCAAAGTTTCGTCTGGAAGAATCAACTTTTGTGAATAAATACTGTAACTGACTACAATAGCTAACTGACTACAAGAACAGAATTTTGCGTTTAATCGTATGAAAACAGAGCGTTGACATCAGCGAATGGCACAGGGATGGTCCATGGAAAGTTGGCGTGTTGGAGGAATCAAAATTCATCAGCAGAGTTTCTGGCGAATATTTCGTTAAAACCACTTGAATGTCGTTTTTCTTGAAAACCAAACTGACGGTGCGGTATGTTAGTTCAAACTGGACTCTTTCCTTTGTGGGAGGAGTGCACATGAGACTGTACTCAAAACTACAAATTAGATTTTTGTAAAGGTCTGTAGCATCAAGGACTCTGCAAATTAAAAGTTGAAAACCTTTTCATTTTTAACAAGCCAACCATTGGCGTCGGAAGGATTTTATCCAGGAGGGGGGAAATAGTGGATTTTCCAGGGGCAGCAAAAACGATAAAAGATTTTCCAGGGGAGAAAATGGTGAAATTTCTTTTTACCTCGTAACTAAGAAAACAATATTTTTCGCTAAAATTTAACACGAAATGTTAAATTTCTAAATCCAGGGGGACCATTGCCCCCTTTTCCGACACCCACGAAACCAGCCTACATATTTATCCGTATCCACATAAGGTACAGGCAATTGGGCAACATACGAAATTCATAAAAAAATGGTAGATGCGCTTGCGGACGTTGAAGCACATAGTACATTTTGATACTACCACACACCAAGCTCAAGACGTGGAGTTCCAGGGTCTCTCATTGCAATTGGACCCACTGGCAGACTGGCAGGACTCCGGCCCCAACGATTGAACGACCTCACTCTGAAGAAGTACGCGCTGCCATCCTTCAAGCCCGTCATTGGCGACGTTGTCAACTTAACCGGTTTCTTGCTCGCCATCCGCCACACACTTGACCCTGCTTCAGCTCTGCGATCACAGGTCAGGCAGAACTTGGCATAAAAATCGAAAACCTACGTTCAGTCGTTTCGTTTCATAAGGCTTTACTGCGTCGTGTTGATATAGCTGGGTCACCAGAGTTCCATGTTTGCCAATTAACGCATGGTTAACTTTTGTTTAAGCTTTTTGGATTTAGCTACGGTCAAAATGTAGAAAACACTAAAAAGAAGAATTTGTCAATAGGTTCACGGCAGCTGATGCATATCAAGGGACATCACAACAAGATACGTTATAGGCATCGTTCTCGAAGCATAGATAGGTCGTAAAACTGTTGCGCAGGGTCGATTTCAAAGCAATTTTATATTACAAGATACCATAATAAGGATCCATCTCCAAATTCTATTACCACTGGCAAAATCCGGAGCGATCTTAAGTCACGCCTGACTACGAATCTTTTAGTAACATAAGACTTTTTCAAAATCTTACAATTTCGCTTAGGAGGCTGTTATAGTGATATATATCTCTCTCTGCACCATGCGTACATTCTTAATACGGTAACTACAGCATCAGGGCATTACGCCACAAAAATGGCAAGAAGCAAGACGTGTCAGAGTTGTAAGTCGGGCTTTTAGGGTCGGGCAGAGTTTCGGCCCGGTTTCGGTTTGCGTTTTTCAAAATGTTTCGGACCGATTTCGGGCCTTCATACAATTTTTTCGCAATGGCGGACACTTTTGTCGCCAGTTAGTATTGAAACAATCGAGTTGATAAAATCTTCGATAAAAAATAATTAATTGTGAATCGATGTTTACTTTGCTACGCCACGAATACTCTGCAGTTGCGCATATCCTGTCTCACTGGGTAAATTTGGCTTGCGGACTGAAATCGGGCTTCAAAAATAAATGTCGGAATTGGGCCGGGTTTGGGCTTGTGATTTCGGGCTCGGGCCGGGTACGGGCTGCAAAATGAGGCCCGTTTACAACTCTGAGACGTGTACATGTGGAGAAAAACAAGTTGTGAACACTTGATATCCACTCGTTTTACGAACTTTTCAATCAGGTAACCGTCAATGGGAGCCCCACCGAAGTGACCCTGGTAACAAGCAGGCTTCCAGCTTAGTGTGACGTGGTTGGATGTGACGCCTGTGCATTCCAGATTGGTTGGAGCTGAAGGGGGAGCGTTCATCCCCGAAACGGATAGGAAACACTTTGACGTAGACGCGCCGCAAGAATTGAACGCACGGCAAATGTATTCTCCTACAAAAAGCGATTTTGTCATTTAACAAAAATCAATCAACTAATTTGCAACCTAACCGAAGTGCAATTGCGGTTTTACAGAAATACTTTGAAAAAAATTTGTAAAAAACTGTTGCTTGTGCACAAACTTTAGCCAAAGTCAAAAAGGGTTTTCTTGACTCAGATAAAATTCAATTGTAACCATTCCTTAAACTGCTTTGGCCAACAGCAGACAACGTGCGTAGTAGGCAAACATGAAGCAGATGGATATGCGCAATTTTCTTCAAAAATTCGTTTTTTTTTGTGATCATCTTCTGGCAAATTCGCAACTCTGTAGCGAAGGCCATATAACTTTTTAATGAGAAAACGGTAATCTTTCTCAGCATTTTGAAACAAATGTTTGGTTAACATTTGTTTTGAACGTTTTAAAAGAAGGAAATAACTTGTACTTCCTCAAAGTTCAAAATGTCAAAGCAAAACATCTACTTTGCCCTGCTCCAAACGCCACTGAATAGCGACAAGAAATTATTTAACATTAAACAGATCGTGGTAGAAAAGTTTTAGCTGAAGAATTCTTCGTTTCAGTCGACTCAACGGTGATGATTGGAGTCGGAAATGAATTAGGAAATGTTTGTCATTGCTGTATGCTTTAGCGAAATCTTAATCGATGAACTCAGCAAGATTGGACAAACCACTGCAGCAGGAATTGTAAGCTGTGTGGATTGTTTATAAACAAGAACACACCTTCATCATCAGTGTATGCCTTGAGAATAGTGAGCGAAGCAACTTTTCCATCGAAATCGGTTTGGACATGATTGATCTTCGTGTCTACATGCCGACCTGTCAGAATTGGATCAATTCAGATGAAGTTGCGTTGCTTTGTGTAATACAAATGTTTTGAAACCATTATCGAGTTTCGTAAAACTCTTCGTCGCACCTGCTAATAAAAAACGTTGATTAATTTATTAATTACCTTGATTATGAGTATTTCAGTGTCATTGCGAAGGTAATACACAATCAAAGTTATTAGAAACATGATCTTTTTAACACTTTTTTGAAGATCTTAAAAACTTAACTGGTTATTTTGTCAAACTTAACCACGAGCAACTTCCTGCCACGTTCAATCATTTCACATGAGACTTTCGAAATAGCTCAAGGGTGACTGACTGTAATCATAGAAATGTAAAACTGTTGATGGGCAATCTGAAGATCAGCTGTTGAATTGTTCACGATCATGCCATTAGACTTCTTTTTTGGTTTTGGAATATTTTCGAAGGCCATGAACTTAAACTGGAAACATGTCCAGAAGACATTTGCTTATGAATGTGATCCGACTGCATTTGAAGAAAAAATGAAGTCATGAAATAAATCTCTTGAGCCTAAACTGTACACTTTAGCTTTAGTCAATGACCAAATATTTCACCCAAGATTTGTTTGTACTCTATAAAATCATGTTTAAAAAGTTAATAAAAAAAGTACGTTGGAATCTCTTGCACTACGTGACTTCTCCATTGACTTAGCTTAAAAAATAAGCCATATTACATAAAAAAAATGAACCAAATTGTGATGTGACAATATTGTTGCTTTTGTATATTGCGCTTTAATGAATCACCCTCAGTCAGCACAGCATTTTTTGCTTTAGACCAGTGGTTCTCAAAGTGGTCGATATCGACCCCCAGGGGTTAATTGGACCATCTAAGAGGTTGATAAATAGTCATGGGGTCAAACGGGGGTCACTGAATGGCCAGGGAGTCAAGGAATAACTGCTGGGGTCTACTAGAGTATGCAGCCTGCAATTCCAAATTATTGTTAATCGGGCAAAATTTTTGTTAATTTTATCATACATTTCAAGTATAAAGTACTCAAATTTATTTTGGAACATACTTTCCTTGTATTAGTAACTGTTGGGGTAGGCCACGGGGTCTACAGAAAATTGTATACTTTAATTGGGGGTCAACGTGCAGAAAAGTTGAGAACCACTGCTTTAGACCGTTTAGAGCAAAGTTGGGACAGTTGTTAAAAGTATTCTTTGCTCAGAGTGCACAACAGAGCCGCGCGCATTAGTTAGTCTCCATCATTTGAGGAAGTAATTTATCCAAACAACCTACAAAACGAAGTGTTGGGTCATTACAAATAATTAAAACCGAACACAATTTTAAACCTACCGTTGAGAGTCCAGAAAACGTCAGGAGATGGGGAACCGGCCACTTCACATGTAAGAACAACAGCGCCACCTTCCTGTACCTTTTTGTTGAACAGCCGAGACACAAAATGAGGATAACCTGCGTAGAAATGATTTTTTGGCTGAGGTGACTTAACCTGTTTTTTTTGGCTCGAAATTAGCGAATCTTTGATTTGGGGGAATCAAGAAATCCGAAATTCTGCAGATGATGATTTTTGTTGGATGAAAACCAAAATATGAACATTAGAACGCCAGTCCACAACTGCCAGCCTCTTCTCGTGGGCAAAACAGTTGGGGTCACCAGTTCATCACTTTGCGTTTTAGGCTTTGATTTTCAAAATCCATGGTAACACTCTGACTGACTTGGAGTAAAGTGAAGTAATACAGACCGGCAGTTGCTAATCCTGACAAGTGTCGTCATATCCAACACATTTCTGAGTCCAATTTGCACCTGCATCAAATTTAGAGTGCTCTATACTTTACTTCTCTCAAAAATTCAGGTTTTTATCATCGGTTTTGAAAAATGTTTGATGCCTTGACATGTGTATAATAACAAAAGGGACTTTTGATAAATTGCAACGTCTCTTTCAATAAGGTTTCTAGAACTTCATTGAGGAAATGCCAGCAGAAGGCTCACAGAAAATAAGAAAAAAAGGATAATTCAGAGATTTAATTGACTACGCACCATGCATTTTTGATGAAAATGTTACCTATCTTGCTTATTACGACTATGCTCTTTTGTTGGTTACACTACGCTACTGTCATTTGTTTTAAGCTGCTAGGTTTTTCACAAATGTTTCAACAAAACACCAGGAAGGGTATCTTCTGAAATTGACCGATTGAGTCTGATACTGAGAAAGACTGCAGATGTGGTTTTGAAAAGACGACAGCTACGGCCGGAACCGAAGAACATACAGCTGTTATGGAAAGATTATGAAAATACAACCGAATAAAATTGGTTACCAATGTGACTTGTCACTACTTCAACTGATAAGATTAGACAACAATTTTCTTTTAAAATGAATTTTTATCCGGGAATCAATTTGAACAGAAAAATCGTCCAGCTGTAAAAACGTTTCTGCTACTTGTTAGTTGTCCTCTTGTTTACTTCAGCATCATTTGGAAGCACAACGATAAACTCAACAAATGCAGCTGATCGGGACAAATTTTGTCCCAGCCGACTGATCCGTTTCTGTCGAAGACCTCACCTCATGATTTAGGCGCTTATTTGGCAATATTTTTTCAGGCAATAACGCTCTGTCAGGTTTCGTCAAAAGTTACACAAAAGCTTCCAAAGATCTTTGAATTCTCTATAGTGATTTATCAAGATCCACTCCTTTTTACCATATCAGGCCTATATTCTTATTGGCATGAACCCATCTGTGTGGCACGTACTAGGTTGAAAAGGAAAAGGCTCGATACCTCAGCAGCATTCCAACCATACCTATATATCTAGATATCTCTGGCTTATATATGTGTGATTCACTTCACCAAAGTATTTGTTTCAAACGTACAGAAAGTGGTTGATTTCAGGCAATCTTTAGCAGACTGTTAACAAAAAATGCAAAGAACGTTTAGAAGCAACGTGTTGGAGTTAACAACAAGAATTTCAATAAATATCTTTTAAACATACGCGTTTCACAAGAAAAACAGCAGTTATAGCAAAGCTTTTCAACGAAGAACGCACACTCTCGGTCACTATCTTTTATTATGATACAAGTTTTATTTAAAAATATCGCAAACAACCCCGACGCAATTACTACGATCTGAAACATCTTCGCACTCAAACCAGCGACAGCAACTCAAACGAAGCAATCCACAGTAAACATCTCAGTTCTCATCATGTTTGGCCGAGCAATATAAGCTCTCAGATCAATGGCTCACAATTGCTCTTGGCACAGCGGCGCATACTTTGCGTGTCTTTAACTCCCCGTTGTGGTTTTAATCCTGAAGAAGAGCACTGGCAAAGAAAGGATGTCGGTCTTTTCTGGAACAAACGTAACGATGACTTTTTTTCCAGGATCTCGCAATGATTTAGCGACAACGCTAACGACTCGCAGCAATATATGGACACTGAAGAATCGCCTGTGTGCTCTATGAAGCAGATACTGATGGTATGGCGTAAAGTTTAGTTTATTCTACATGGCTTTACTGTACGTTTGACCTCAGACGTTGTGGTGCTGATATAGCTTTGCTGAGATTGTGGTTTTATTAAGTCAATCGTTCTAGGTATTGATCTCCATGGGCAGCTTCCTTGGTTCGAAGATCTGATGTCATCTGTGCTTCGATATGTTGAGTATGAATTCTAGTGACCATTTCTTGTCGAAAGTCACGGATATGCAGAATATAGCGGAACACCAGGTTCCAGTTCACTCAGTCGGCTCTTACGAATCGCCCGCTCTCACGTAGACGCAAAAAAACGCGCAACACATTATGGTAGGTTTCAGGTCAGGTTAGACAAAAATCTACATCATAGCATTTTGCCATCATTCTTTTACAACAAAACAGTGTCGACATCGACATCGACATCTAGTTGTTTTTTAAAGCTTGCTTTTTCAACCACTTCTTCATTCACTGTTGCAGCCGACGTTTCTGGATCTCGCGTCTTAGTTACGTCGCGGTCCAACGTTTCCAGCAGACACAGGCTCATGTCATTGCAGGTGTCATCTTTTTCTTTTCCGCTCGCCTTCTGTTTCTTCGGTTGAGCTGATTTGCCGCCGTCAGGCTGATTCTTACTCAAATGGACTGGCGAGATGATCACTTCCTCTGTCGTAACTGCGTGCAACTGCTGCTTTGCAGGAATGCGAAATTCCAAAATGCTTTCGTACTTCCCTTGAGCTACTTCGCAAGCAGAGCCTTTGTACGTGACCGGCGCAGACGACACTTCGCACGCCTCTGCTTTGACGACCTCCATTTTAGCCGCTCTTTCGTCTGCCGATCCGTCTGGCTCATCCTCTGAGAGAAAAAGAATGATTTGGGAACCATAAGAGAAAACTGATTGCTCACAAACTGGTTAACCCACCTCTGCAGACCCGCAAAGCGATATCTACGAAACATGCATTTCGTGGTGTAGTTTGTTTGACGCAAACTTTCGGCCAGTAACACCCTGGCAGACTTTAACAAAGGTCAGTGAAGGCAACGAAAACGTTTGAACACAATCGATGGCAAGCAGGGATAATAGAAATATCAAGTGAAAACTTTGTTTAGACACTCAGGTGTTGCTGAGTTTTATCAAAGCAAAACTGCAGAAGCAAAGCACAAAAACTTTCACCAGAACCACTAAAAAACAGAGCACTTACATGCTTGACAAAATTTCTGCTTGATGCCCCAGTAAGTCATGCTTTGCCACACGAAATTCCGTTTCAGCAGCAGAATAGATGCGGATAAGTATTGCAATGGCTGTATGACCGGTGAAGATGAAATCAAATGCATTTTCTAATTGCTTGAGACAGCTGTTGTCAGGTTGCAGCTGCTCGGGTGCGACTCGAGTCGATTAACGCAAATGTATCGTTGGAACGAAACGCAGCAATCGCTGATCAAGCAGCATTCTCATGATACCTCATATGAGTATCGCACTCACGATAGCTCACATGAATAACACTCTCATGATAGCTCATTCATGTAAGGTGCTCTGATATAAGCGTTGGTGTGAGTCAAAAATCAAGATTCCGAATTGTTTGCGCCGCTGAAAACCTCTTTTGACACAAGAGGCGCTTCCACAGGGTAATATCAGCTTTAGCCACTGCGCAAAAAAATACTATTCATGGTAATGAAACTATTTTATGAAAAAGCGAAACTTCAACACATCGATTTGCGCAGTGAACGCAAAGGAATCTTGGGCATGGCATTTCGGCATTTTGTGTTTCTGAAACGTATTTCCAAAAAATTGGTTGAATCACTTCGCCTACTTTGGCGATGCTAAAAGCAATGATGACAAGATACATCTTTTAACTTACCCGTTACCTTAACTTGTTTTTGCACGGGCTTACACTTTTGCAAAGTTTATAGAGCAATCGAAGATTTTAATTTGAACATGTTCATATACGTCTACGTTAGAAACAGAACAAATAAAAAATATTTATCGACATCTGTGCAAAGCAACCTTTCTTAGCAGCCTATACCTGCCTGCACAACTTCTAAATCCATTGTTTGAAGAATCGTGAAAAATCATCTTTCTCGTTTCTCTCTCGTTATATACATCGATCTATCTCCCTTTTGGCTGTATATCGCAACTCTGTTATTAAGCTGTTTTCAAACACCAGACGTATTTTCAAAACTCTAACACGAGCGTTTTATGTTTTAACCTATCTACTTGTTTACGTCTATCGCAAAGTAGATTGGCGTGATGAAAGTTATTCACAGCAAACTGATCCTCATCTGCCAGGTGCAAATTTCTATTTCTCTTACCATAATTCTAGAAACCAAATGGCAAACTACAGAAATGCAAAAAAGCGTGAAAATAACACTGTTGCAATGCTGCACGCATGCATTAGAACCACAAGTGATCCCATATTGGCAGATGTTCAATGCCAGTCTGTGAAAAAATGATGAACGAACTGATGTAGCAGAAAAATGCGAAGAGTAATCACAAGTAAGACTAAAAAAGCAATTTGTTAAAAAAAAACAAGTGAACGTTGCACCAACTAACACTCAGTAAATACCTGGTACACTGAGATGTTCTACATCCGGGTAATCGGACGGTTTCTTCAAGTTATAGCCCGATTTGATGTCGTAATAACCGTTTTTTCCGTCATCGTATCGCCGGACAACTAAGGTTGCGTAACTCGATATCTCCCCTTTGAAGTTTTGAGCAGAAATACGATATGTTCCAGAATCTTCTGTGGTAGCTCTGCAACATAAAAAGCGGGAGTCTATTCACAACAACTGTAAACGTTCACATGAGTGTTGGACAACAGCTTGAAGAGGAATTTATAGGTAACTGCCAGGAACTAAATAAATAACTACAAGAAAGTTTTGAACAGAGCTGATCAAGGCTATTTTAACAAAATTTTGATACAATGAAGGTGCGTTTAAAATCTCAAATTATTTAAAAATTTTAGGTGGTTTCAATTTGTGCAGATGCTCGCCCCAATCTGCTTGTTGGGTAATCGATTTTTTACAGTTTCTTTTTTTCTTCTTGTATGTCGAAATAAATGAGCTAGTTTTAGTCTAACTTTTTAACTAAAAATGTTCGTTTTCCCATGCCCGATTCCTGATTGAAATAACATTGTGAAAACATCGTGAGAAAAGAAAAATGTGTTGGATACTAACATGCGTCGATGATTTTTTCAATGTAACTCTTTTTGCTAAAATGTTGAAGCTGTGTCATGCGCAACTGACAAGCATAAAAATTGTCTCCGGCTATTTTTTTGTTGATAATTCTGGTCTACAAATCGTTAACTTGCGAATCAGACCTTTTGCCAACAAGCATTTTTAGCACATTGAAGTGAAATTACACTTTAAAGCTCTTTCACTTCAATGTGCTAAACAGATTTAAATAGTTTAACGTTCTTGAAGAAGACAGTATACAACGTAAGCACTTACACTTACTTGAAAATCTGCAAAGTGTAAACACCATATTGATTTGATATCTTCACCTTGCCCGGTTCCATGAGGGAAGGCTCTATTGGCACCATGTTGTGATACCACGTGACTTTCGGAGGAGGAGATCCTTGAATGGTGCACGTAAATTTCACATACATCTGCACAACAGTAGCACTTCGATCATTAACGGCTCTTGGACAGTTGACTCAACGCAGTGGTTTGCAGAAAACGTGGTGTGATAACACACAAGTGTAGATCAATTGACATGAAAAACTGTAGAAGAACCTAAGCTAAAACTGCATTTAGACAGGCTGATATGTGCAAACATTTTACTTTATCTTGTTGCATACAGTGTTGAATTGTCTGCAGGTATTAAAACAGTTTCATGCTCATAAGTTTATCTGCGCTTTGTGAATAGAAACACGCATCTGCGTTTCTAATTGCACGTAACCTTCATGGTTTCTACAAGCCTAATAAATACTTTCAATTGATGCACACTCTAAAATCACAAGTCCTACAAATAATTAATGCAGTTGCTTTAAATTAAAATTGTTTGCAAAATCTCATGACGACGTTTCAGAATCCTAAATTAATTCTGTAAAAACCAGAAACACACTGAAGTCAGAACTCCTAACAAAGATCATACGTGAATTGAGCACGTACAACCATTCTTAACACCGAAACTTTGTTGACATCTGAAACAGTTCTTAGTTAAAATGCAACCACCTTTCTCATAACCACTCAGTGCTGAAGTGGATAAATCATCGCAGTTCAGACTTGGCGTGGTCTACAAGTTGTTTTGATTACCTTCTCCCAAACAACATGACTTCGCGGCTTCATGATGAACATTGGGGCCCTGTGCAAATCATCACGTGATCTGCCAGATCGAACAGGGTTCGGAAGATCGTCCAGTGGTGCAGGCCCGCGAGTTCGATATCTGAAATGCAGCAACGTGCTGGTGGCCAATGGTTGGCAGATAACATTTTTAAAGACAAAGAAATCAGAACCAGTGGCAGTTGAAGCCAAGCTCATAGCCAGGTTTTGAGGTTTTGGCGGGGAAAATACATTTTAGGGTGAAAGATTTTTGTTTATATCATATATTTGAAGCAATTTTTTATTAAGCACAACACTTGGGGGTACAAAAATTTGGGGAGGCACTGACCTCGATTTCCCCCCGTGGCTGAGCCGTGTTGGGGCACTTTTATACGTACTCCAACATCAACCTGAACTCATTTCAAATACAATACAGGAAAGAGAATGGCTTAAATCTGAGGAATCGCTGATGCTGTTTTCCCCGTTCAACCGGGTACACTCTACAGTTGCTGCTTAGGGGAGGGGGGTGGCTACGGGCCTGGGCGTAATCACGATGCCACAGCTGCTAATAATGGTAAACACAACGTATATGGAGGACACTATTCAGTTTAAAAACTGATCGGAACCTTTAATTAAACTATACAGTGCCCGCTTTTAAGAATAGGCGTTTGCTTTTCAAGAGAGAAGTTCGTTTCTTTTCATGCGCTAAACTTACTGGTATCTTGGGTGTTTTTCTGTCGAAAAAAGATCAACTGCGTCTTCCGGAACTTCGACCGGATATTGCTTCCGTTTGGTGACGTATGATGAGACCTCTCGAATCGCCTCTTCTTGTTTGGCCATAGCGGGATCTGGTGAACTATTTAACAAAAAAGGATCTTAGGATCTCTTCAGGAACTTGATTATACGCGCAATCTCAAGCTTTCTCATGCTTGCTAGCAGCTCTGACGAAAAATGCCGAAATATAGTGAAAAGAGCGCTAAAGCAATATACAAATGTTTTATCGGAAAATTCCTTCGCTTCTTTGATTGAAAAAGTTAAAAAGCATTTGCAAACATTTTTTGTCTTCTAAGCTTCGAAGCAATCTTTTGGTTCTTTAGCAGTTTAATGAAGTTGTCTTTAAAAGTACCTTTATCTGTAAATCATTCTTGAGAAATCCTTTTCGGGCAATTGCTTTTGTTTCAGCTGCTACGTAACTGAAGCCTTAGCATCGGCAAGCAGTTTCATGGGCGCAGTGGAGTAGTGCAAAAGCGCGCCTGGCAGAGTGCTCGAACTGTTTGACCAAAACATGAAACCTGATTTTGAACCACCCAGCACCACTTTGTTTTTGCTGGCAAGCGTCCGAGTCGGACGCATCGCAGGGCTATTTAAAAACCAAAACATTTGTACTGCATATTAAAACTATCCTCCGAAGTTGAAACAGTAATCACGTATGTGCAATATTATGCAATAAGCAGCCTGTGACTTCAGCGAATTGTATAGTACTAACTAGCTTGAGAATGGTGCGATAAGATCTCTTTGATGCTGTTGTTTCATTGCTTTTATTCGGATTTCTTGGTCAACTTCGCCAAACTCAGCAGGTGATTCGCTTCTGTTTGCGCGATGTGACATTGCAACGCGTCTTTGAGAGGGGGGAGGTGGAAGTTCTTCTTCTTCCCACTCATCGGGAAGGAATCGCACATTTCTTGCCTGACGCGAGGACTGGGCGTGCTCTTTCTGTCGACTAAAACGTTGCTGTTGTGGAGGCAAGGGATATCCAGGCTCGTCGTCTTCCAGTTCTTCCATATACGTGAGAGCGTGTCTTACAGGGGTGCTGAGGTCATCGTATCGTCTGTCAACAGGTTTATCGTATCTCTGCTTGAACCTTGGCCGCTGCCGAGGCGGCATATTGTACCCGTACTGTTCCTCGTCCAGGTCATCCATGTAAGCAAGGGCGTGGCGGACATTGGTGCTCAGGCCCTCTCGGCGTCTCTCTTCTGGCTTCTCTTGGTCCTGTCGAAATCTGTGTGGCCTACGTGGCTGTAGGTACTCCAGATATTCGTCGTCGTCTATGTCGTCTTCGTACATTTGAGCGCTGGGTCCAGAATTGTGTGATGCATGTCTTCTGCAATTCAAAACATCGCAACATGATTTGATTTCAGCGAGCTTAGCCAGCAGGAAAGCGAGATAAGATAACTAACAGTGAAGCAGACGTTCTTAAAATCTTGACGAAGCAGAAACTGCATACGTAACGATGCTGCGGATGCTCAGAAAAGCAAGCAATTTCCAGCATTAAATCTGCGATAGTTCGTCTTTGAAATTAAAAATGACTTTGAAATCACCGAACGATTAATTGTTTGAGTCACAAGCGGTGGCGTACCTAGAGGTTAGGGCCAGTGTGGTAAAACGTAGCTCAAGGGGACCCACTGGCCACTGCAGGGGGCCCACTAGCCAGCACTCAGAAATAAGTTGAGAAATGATGGTGAATCCGATTGTGGATGTCCGTACTAAAACCAGAGATCACCGGAAAATACTCGGAAAAACGCAAAAAAACAACAACTACTGAAAACCAAAAGAATAGAAAATACCGAAATATAAGCTCAGTGGGGTTCAGTTTTTACATGAAGCTTGCCAGGGGGCTGTTCGCACCCCTCGCAACTGGGAACAAGTTCATCAGTCACGCATGTCACGCAACTGGGAACAAGTCACGCAACTGGGAACAAGTTCACATACTATTTTGGAACAGGGACCGCAAACAACAAAGATATTTATGACAAGTAGTAGACAGCTCTGCAATAAGCAAATCTGCTTCAATACAGTACTTGAAAAACGCTTGAGAGCGTCACAAACGAAGATGATGGAAGGCTTTCAGCAGTTGCGTTCTCGGTAAACAAAAAGCCACATGTGTTTTTTCTCGATAAGTATTTTAGATTTACTGGGCAAATTCCAAGAAACACTTCACGTACCTGTAAGGCGTCATTCGTTCTTCTGCATATAGGTCTTCATGTACAGGAGAGTCCTTGAAATAAACAATAAAATAGCTTGTCAGATTTTTTGAATAGCTTTGTTGGGTGAATTGTGGATCTGTATTTTCGGTAATGCTTTGGGTCCTTTATTAAAAACAAATTTGCGATCAAATAGTGGAGTCTTCGGTACGCTGCTGTTTTAAATCGTTTTGTAATAGCGGAAACCCCAAACCAACATTTCTGTGCCCCTCAAACAAAAAAGCATGATATGCACGAAAAGTGAGCAGTGAAAGTAAAACTTGAGAATGCAGCTTCAATCTGCTGAAGAACCTGAGAAGGGAAAATCAACGTTTGCTCACGATACAAAAAATCTTTGATACATTCTTACCTTTGCTGTTTATCACCACGCAAAGCTTTACTTTTAAGCTCTACAGTTCGTAATTGCCCATAATATAGAACCCACTACATCCTACGAACCACTATAGGTCATGTTGCTCATGACCGACCCACCACTGCAAAATATTTTGATATGGTCCTGCATTTTTCTTCACTGAAAAAAAACAAAAAAACAGAAAGAACGAAACGGTGCTTTCCGACAATTGCGTAAATGAAAAGTTTTACCCCGTATGGGGACAGTCGCCGGCTGGGTGGTCGCTGATCCAGTTGGTCAACCCGCAACGGAGAGCTGACCTGCGACATTACTTTTCCTCCGTAACCATCGCCACCGAATCTGCAGACAACAAAACCGTGCGTTGATAATTATCATTATAACGAACGTTTTCGTCTTGGTGGTAAAGTCATGCTCTTCAAGCTGAAGACGCAGAATGGAAAAGGCAGTTCAGTTATATTGGGTAAAAAATGAAAAAAATATAAAACTTCCCATGTGGCTCGTCTGCCTTACAAGTTATTGTGTTCTATTATGGTCTGAGCAACAACAATTACGCAACTGTTTGTCACAATCTTATTTACACACATATTCAATTTTCGATAAAATAATGAGAAATTCTGTATTTTGCTGTTTCGTCTTGTTTTCCCTTGATTTTATACTTCTTTTTTTGTATACAGTGGTCTGACAGGTGGTGTGCAGTTAGAACTAGAATTAATTGCAGCGGTATTCAATCAGATCTTCACTGTTGGTGTTGTTGATGCTACATGGTGGTACCAGGAGGGTGCAGCGATTGAGGATAGGACTAGTGGCAGGCCCCCAACCAGAGGGGGGCAACCGGGCAATTGTTACATGTTTAGTTGTTCGGATTGGATGTCTCCGCACACAGTTTTTGTCACCAGTCAATCCCATTCTGTAGAGGTTCGCGTTAAACCAACCGTGTCCTGTGCGCAAGCGGTTAAGTTGGACCCATATTTGCTCGGCGCGTTGCATCCTGGTGGAGTGTTTGTAAACTAGAGAGATATGGCTTCAAAGAGTCTGAAACTGGAGGGGGAGCGGTGGTGGTTTGTGACATTCTGTTTTTTTACTGTGACACGGTTACGCATTATCAATCAAAGATATGGGTAGGTTATTATGCAAATGCAGAACGTTTTCCTTTCCATTAAAAAGTTCCAAAATTCGAAGTAAATCGCTTGTATAACTTAAGACTGCTAAATACCAGCAAAAGGAAACAGCGTTTACAAAAACTGGGTCAGATAATTGTACCGTAAATCAACCTTTACCTGCTTAAAGTGTTTGCAACAATAGACCTTCCCGGAAGGACGCACGTTGCTGGTACTAGTAGGTCAGTGGGTCGCTACGCGCAAAAATGCTCAACAGTTGCATTACGTGTGGTAAGCAGCGTTACCGCTTATTAATCCGTGCCCTACAAACCGAATTAAACATATCAGCAGTTAATTGAATCGGCTCCATAGCTGCTGAAGATGGCATTTAGAGCGACAGACTCTGAGATTCTTAGTGCCTGGGAAACATTTGGCTACATCATACTTCGCTTATGCGAGCGTAAGTTAAAGAAAGACTACAGTAAGCGCTCGTCGCAGCACTTTGGGAGAATCTTCAAATGTGTTTTCGTCGGTAATCCAAGCTAGTATAAAAAAACAAACTGATTTTACGATTGTTTTCACGTGCTGCAGCACTTATACCTGCACCATAAATACTTAGAAAATTTTAAAAGTGCGATTCAATTCAGTTAGAAATATTACGGAGAATGCGACAGGTTGTTTACTACAGACGCGAACACGCTTTCGGATTGGTAGCAGGATGTGATTGAATAGAATATTTGCAACTGCTTCAATCCAACAGCAAAAGTTTCTTTCCGGCTATTGTGGCATTGCCAGTGCAAAAATTGCCGGTGATAGACAAAGGCGAACAATGTATTGGGATTTGGAAGTTTGAAAAGAATATCCTACTCTTCAACATTCTATAAATAACGGCCATCACCTGAACATATGGTTTTAGATTACATTAATGGCAAGAAGCATATAATCTGGATAGTTCACCACATAAAGTGTGAAAAAATTCAGTTGCGTAAATAAAAAGAGAAAGTGAAAATATATTTCTAATTGCAACGTTTAGGCAGAAGTTGAAACGCAGATGTCAAACTGAAACATTTCTTGCAGCCGGCCTGATTGGGTCACAGAAACCAGCCGTGTTAGAGTGCTTAACACTTACTCGCAGTGCAGAACTTCTGTTGGAACGCAGGCTTGTGCGTCTCATGAACGTGGAAGGTTTCGCGAAATTACTCGAAATCACGCGAAACTATACTCGATATCACGCCTATGGGCGTCGGAGGCTTTGCGAAATCACCCGAAATTACGTGAAACTACTGTTTCATGAGCGTCAGATGTTGCAAGCAGTTACTGAATGCAAGCATTTTTCGCACATTTTCCCTTTGCTTTACATATAAATGGATTTTAACCTCTCATGAGTTTTAACCAACTTGTTTTAGGACAACTAGTTGTTTGTTTGAAGCTGCTTAGCAATGATCCCAAAGAGAAGGACGTTCACGCAAATTGCTTCGCAAGAACCACAAAAACTTGTCACAGAAATTCTTCCACCATTTTTAGCAAATTTTACGCAAGATGATTCTGTGCTTGCAGTTGATGAAATCTTTGCTTGTTCTCGGCAAACCCAAATCTACTTCTTATCGTTTTGCTCAAAAGACTTCTGATTTTATCATGCACTTTATGATATGCAAATACCAAGAAATGCTCAGGTATATGCTTTGCAACACACCTTCGATGTCGACTGAAGTCACGTGACGAAGCATCGCGGAGCGTGTAAGAATAGTTGTCGTTGACTGGACGACGGTCATAATTGCTGTACAATTTGATTGGCATGCTTGCGGTTTTTGAATCATAACATCAAAACTATTGTTGTTTCTACATCCGATCTAATAATACGTGATCTCCTGAAAAGGGCAAAGTAAAATGTAATTAGCATCCTGAAACAACGAAATAGCTATGAGAAAGCGCAGGCTAAAGAAATTTCTCGTTTGGGAAAAGCTTTTATTTTTTTCAATATTTCTACTTCTATGTTCCGTATTGTTTCTTGAATGTTGCATAGAAACACCTAAAATGTATTATATCTGTAACACAGTGTTTAGCTGGAACAAAATTAAACCACTTCCATACTTTGAAGTAACTTAAAAGATTTAATTATTTTTTCATCAGTAATTTGTGAAATATATGAAACTGATTCGTGATCTTCACTCTCTTATTGAAAGATAGCAACTCGTCAGGTAAAACGTTAAAAGAGTGATCCAAACTTGAAAAGACTTTTTCGAAATAACGAAAAATGAGATTGAGTGGTTTTCAAGTAAAATTCTAACGACTTGCCACCCAACACTTTTCAAAAAATCTAAGTGTGTTTATCCATCAGCTAGTACAATAAACAAATACACTCTCGCACTTAATAGCCATGTGAGCTCATCCCAGGCGTAAGAAGCAATTGAGTTAGAAATTCTTCATTGGATTCATTTGCTTGAAAAACTATAAAGGTCGCAACAACAGAACGTTTAGTCTTACACTACGAATTGTAAACTTCGTCTTTGCAGCCACTAAAGACGAAGGCTATATTTAGTCTGAAATTCAGAAAACTCCACGTTTGTTTCATGCCTTGCATGAAAACAAAAATGTTTTACAAAAATTATCAAAGATTTGATGTGCTGCAAATGCTCACCGAAATGATGTCACGCAAATGGAATGAATCGAAAACCTACAAAAAAGACAGTTTTTTTTCAAGTAAAATGTTAGGAACCCGATATGGATCTGTAGGGAACCGATTTCTCTGATTCTAGGGACCCGATTTTCTCTGATTCTAGGGACCCGATTTGAAATTCTAGGGATCCGAATCGGGTCCCTAAAACACCTTAAAAAACCCTGAAAAAGAGAAAGACGATTGGCTCAGGAACGCGAACCTATAACTAACAACGCAATTGCACTCTAGATACTGGTGCAGATAAATGTCAAACTCTTGGTATGTGAACAACACGGTTTGCAACAGTCAGAAGGTTTTGTAAAGAGTCGTATAAGTTCTACCTAAAAGTTGCCTCTGCTTGTTTCATGAGTCAAAATTATGCAAGTAATTTGACTACAGACTTCTGGGGAAAGAATTCTAGATACTCTGATCTGGAAATTGTTTACGAAGGAAATTCTTGAAAAAAAGTTCTAGACTCGCCAGCAAAACAGAAAGCAAAATAACGTAGTTTGGAATTAATTTATCTTTTGAGTAGAGTTTGATTTTTTCGTATAACAAAACATGACAGAAGAAAAAGATAAAAGATTTTGCACTGGTGTTCCGTAATTGGCTTTAGCTAACAACGACCTGCAAGCTACAGCTACATATTTCTAGCAAGAACTCTTTTTCTTGCTTCACTACGTATTCTTGAAGCTCCACTGATATGCTTATACGTCATCCGTTGATCTCTGATTTGGACTGCAACTTTCCATATACATGCACCACATATTTGGTTCCATATAAGCACACGTTTTCGCATCGCCTCATCTTTGGCAAAGTTTCGCAGCCACTCAAGTATTCCTAGTTGCTTCGCTAAGACATACCATCAGAGATTTTTCAGATAGAGTCAGTTACCTCAGCTAACAGGGAGCCTTGATAGCCTTACACATGTCAACCAGATTCGACGTCCCACGACGGCCGAGATATAGAGGTGACGACAACACCCCCAGGAGCAGCTGTGCGATTACGTCACCAGTAGTTTCGACGTCGATCGTAAAGCGACGCGGAAGTAACGAATAACTGCTTTTTAGAAACAATTTCGCACAGTTCTGANTGCGAACTTTGCAGTTAAAAGTTAAAANAATATAAGTTAACATTTCAGAAAACATGTAGACTTGTTTTTCAGTCTTTTTTGCAGCAAAAAGACAGCATTTAAATGAGTTGTAGGTTTTCGGTGCTCTTAAAAAATGCAAAACGCTTTCGAAAAATGTGGTCAATCATGGCACAACATTTTCAACTGCAATGTTAGCTGGGGCATTGCTACGCATACCTAATTTCAATTTAGGCCTACAGTAGGATATATGTTTTAAAACTATATCAAAAGCTAACGTGTACACTATGCCGTTCGTACAGATGAAATAGTTCAACGCATGCAAGCCTATGGAATCTATGAAAAAGCAGACCCCATGTTTGCAAACGTATTTATTGGCCGAACAGACATCGCTACTTTCTTAGCAATTTACAGACAAGTTGAAAATGTTTACATTCCTCAGGATTATCAAATTTCAAATCAAATCGGATGACGTATAACGCGCAGGCTTAAAACCAGTTTTCATTCACGCCTGCTTCGCATCAACCGCTGTTGCCAGATCTTACAAGAGATTAACACTTAAGACTAAACTTGGGCCCCACCTGTCGCACGTTTTCTCCTCAAATAAACATCGCATCTTACGTTTAAGTCCTATTTTTCCATTCAGGCTCGTGTCCGAACAAATCCTCCAGGGAAGACCGAACAACTCAAAATCTTTTCTGGATGAAAATACTGTTGCTTTCTTCACTGATGAAAGGTTTGGTGCTTACTGTAGGATAATAATACTAAACGTTTCGCAAGATGCTGACCTCAATTTTTTGCCGATTTTTCACCGATTAAACCTTCTCGCTATTTTGGGTGGTTCTTGGTGGGTTTTGATTGCATGCAAAAACAAAGTTTTGACAAAAATTTTGAAAATGATTAAGCTCTGTTTTGTTACCTTATTGGAAATCCTTAAGCGAAGGAAATTGCAAAATAAAATAGATATGCAGAGCTCTTTAACAAAATATGTCAAAATCAAAAACTTGCCAGCGTTTTATCGAAATTCTGTTTGTTTTCTTTTTATTTTGTTGTGGATAAGAACGTCTTAAATTTCCTTGTTCATTACTTTATTTACTTAAAAATGAATCACTTTGTTTACTTGATAACGAACTATCTTGATTGGTGGAAACTACCAAAAGAGGCGTTGTTTTATAAGACCAAAACAAAATCTTTTCCTTAACGATATTGCTCAGTGAAGTCATACAATCGGTTCTTTCTCCTTCACGTAATTACAGCAAACGAGCTTACAGTACTTCCCAGACGACTGATTTACAGCATCTGTAGCATGCATCCGTAAGTAGCTAGTGTACTGCAGTATGTCCGTTTGCTGTCGCAGGCTAGAACTTGTCATAATTTAGCAGCGTAGAAGCTACTATGCGGGACGAGATAATATCCGCTGCCACTTCGCAATCGTCCAAGCCGATTACTTGACGAGGTGCAGACGCCAACCGTGCGTTAAAGTGTAACCTGAAACCAAACACCAGAGAAGATTCCAAATTGCGTGCATCCACGTAAGTTTTAAAACCACCATATTATCGGTAATGAACTCTTTTCAAAATTGCCTTACAGCCGATGTTTCACCTTTAGCATTTGGTTAAATTCTGTATATTATCAGATGATTCGCTTTAAGCTCCCATGACTCGGTTGACAGCGAGTCAAACGGGCATGCATCGAAATAGCTTTCGATGAACGCATGCACTTCAGCTGTTACACCCTGATCTGGCGACTGTGCGAGCAACGCAGTCTTTATCTTTATGCTCAGCTTTGTGGATGTTGTTGCGTTTGTTGCAACTAACACTTATGTTTTGATACAAACAGGAAGCGCCCTGATATTAACTCGTATAGGATATAAACAAATCACAGTTGTTGTTTGCAAATCTACCACTACCTCAATGGTTTGCTGCTTAGATGTCAAAATCAAGGAAAAAACTTAAAGCAGCATTTTATGCCCTTATCAAAGGTTTTAGTATACTATAAACATGTTGTCCTTCTCCACGATGATTCTATCCCTTGATTGTTGTGCCACAGTAGTGTTTCGTTGCTGAGAAAAGGATATATGAAACAAGTAGCAAATCAACATCAGCCTTAAATGTGCCATTTAAATTTGCACAAAAGGTTGGGAAAATAATTCAATGTTGTTGCCAAGGTAGTGATAAAGTGCAAAACGAACTACCGGTTCCGTGGGAAAATATTTGCAAAGAGTTAAATGCCAAAGACCAAAAACCACTTAGCATGATGGCGTGAGCACTTCATTTAATTTAAAAAAAATATTTGTTTTGTCGTGTAAGTCAATATATACAGTAAATCGAATTGAGGACATCAACCACAGACAAGAAAAATTGTGTTGAAAAAATTAAGTTTGCCGTTGCAGCATCAATATGTTCTCCTCATGATGTCGCCACTGAGCTTTAAAATTCAGGTAAGGCATAATTTTATCTTCAGTGGTTTAGTTTAATTGACAAGATAAAGGACTGGTAAAAGACTTGGGTACGTTTGCTTCAATTTAAGCGATATCTAATAGATGGACTATTGTTTCTTCTGTAGCAGTATTTACTGTAATTACAAAAGCAAATGGTTTGCGGTATTTGGGTGATAACTCAATTACTATGTGTGCTAGTGAAGGACTTTTAGAAACAAAATTGTGTTATTCACGTTCCTCACCAATTCTTTGTTTACGAGCCGTCTGTGGTGGATAGTGTTGCAGACCCCTGGGGGTAGCGCCTGAACATTTAAATAAGAAAAATAACTCTTCGTTTCAAAGTTCGACTGTTTTCCTGTTTTGTCGTCGACTTCATTCTAAGGAGCTGTCTATTTGCAGACATTGATATTGCCATCTTGACAAAGCAAGATTTCTTGTATCCTGCTTTATTGTTCTTATTTGTGAGTCAAAAAGCTGTAGTTTTGCTGCAACAAATAAGCCAATCAACTTCATAACGCAAATATAGCGCATAGCCAAGTGGCCTTGAAAAATGTTGCCATCGGTCAGAACTTCTTGTTTCGATCATTTGACAGTTCAACATCAAAATGATGCCAGAATGAAAATTAGGGCGATTCGAAGGCAAACTAACTGCAGAGTTCCTTATTCCAAGCTTAAGTAAATAGAAAAGAGCACAATTTGCAAAGCAAGTGTTTTTCAGATTCGGCAAACCTGCGATGCATGTACAGTAGGCTCACCGGAAAGTTTTACGTCACAGTCATTCGCCAAACGTTATGTCTTCATGTCACAAAGCCTTGTTGCGGCTTGCACAAGTTCACTGCGTTCGAAACAACATCTCGAAGTACACGCTGCACATATTGGTCAGCATATTTTCCTTACGTTTAGGAATAAAATTTTAACGAACTCCAATAAATCATGACATGTTGTGACCCTGCGTCACAATAATTGTTTTGCTTCGCGTGCAAGTTTGTGACGTAAGAGGTGAGAAACTAATCGCTTCACACCTGTTATGACCTCGATCTCATCAATAACTTTGACATCTCTTGAGAAAAGTCATACTGCGGATATGAAGTGACTCTAATTCTCAATGCACTTGTTTCTCGAGAAGAGTCGTCAAAATTAGGATGAACAGAAAATACATCACGATATGATTCGTTCATGCTCCTCGGTAACAGGTGTGAAAACAAAGTTTATCTCCTAAAGACACTTTCTCAGTGACGTGGTCATTGGTATTATGTAGATGACTGGATGGCTACTGTGAATATGTCGTCACCTACATGACATCATCTAGGATCTAGATCAGCAAAGTAGCAAAATGCAGAAAATGTGGTAGAAAACTGTTCACATGTTCACAATAGCCGTCACATTAAACTGTGATAATTCTGCAACATATAACCTTCCAGGTGTCACACACAATATTTAATTCATTTTTTGCTCATCCAATAAATTTTTTTCGTAAAGTCAACCACCAAGCAAACTGGAACCAAATTTCAATTTCCTAAGAAAACAACTCATTTTTTAGGTTGGTCGTACAGTATTTTACAGAATGAGAAGGTTTCTTGGATTGCAAACGTGTCTTTGCTAAAATTCAAGCAAAACTGTTTGGAGCAAAAATGAAGAAGGTGCTGATTCAGATTCCGGAGAAAACACAGTTACGGCAATTACTGATGAAGTTGTTTACACATAAACTGACCTTCAAAATGTCATCAGCGCGCAAGAGCCCATTACCTAAAAAACAACGAAATTGTTAAAAATTTTAAAGTTCTCTCTTCGATAGAGTCGCTTTCGCGTTCGGGAAAATACACGAAGGGAGGAGTTTCCCTTCCGATCGGGTGGTTCTTTGTCAAGGGGGTGCATATGCTGGTCCTATTGGATGTCGCGTCTCCACCAAGTCGACGTGGGCGTGAAACCAAATCATGAAGTGTTGACAAGGCCGGCGAAAAATAATAGAGTGAGGGGTCAGAGTGCAAAGGAGTTTGAAGTCATGACTTAGGGATGTCGTTGGCGTCCTGAGATGTTTATCGTAACCCGGAGTGATGAGAGACTTGCAATGAAACTACGCCATCTGGTGAACGCTCTTCGCGCAACGCAAGTACCAAGTTGTATCTCGTGGACATGAACGCGATTGTAAGCTTCTGACGAGGTCTGCACAATGCACAAAGGTCCTTTCAAAATTCCTGACTCTCTGTCTGTCAGGCCGGATGAACAGTTAGAGTTTAGTCGGTTTGTCTTTGGCATAGCAACCAAATCTACTTCTATTCGTATAGTCTCTACGGCAAAAAGAAAAAAGCGAATCTTCCTCGCAGAGTTATCTTATCACAACATATCATCCTGCATGCTACAAAAGTTTGAAAACTTGGTTGCTGCAAGCGTACACCACAAAGAGAACGGTACGTGGAAACGCTTTGCAGCTTAAAGACGTGACTGGCTTTACGCAACTCATTTGCAAAAGACGTGCTGTGACGTAATCGCGATGTAAATCGTTATGGTGGTAGTCAAATTCACTGGCACGTTCATCATCCACGGTTTGTTTTCTAAAGAGTACGCCTTCTTTGCAGAAACAAGCTGTAATTCATGGATGTATCAATATTCGTGTCATCAAGCAAGAATAGTACCAGTTTCAAGATTAACATAACATGTCATGTCTTGTAAGATGTACTTCAATATTGCACTAAATCTGAAACTGAAAAGACAACGTGTTACAGTGACGTTTTCTTAGACTCCTCCTCAGTTGCTTGACTCTGCAATTCAGTCACAGAACCGACCCTAATAAGACCGTGGTCACTGAGTTTGACTGCTACTGTATCCGAGTTTTTTTGGTTGAAGCACTGATACACTTTGACAGATTGGAAGATTCTCAATCCACTTTCGTAACTTATCATTTAAGTCGCGGAACCACTGAGGCAGGTATTGTGGGTATATGCTTTTTTTTGCAATTAGAAATTGATGCAGAGTGAGAAGTCAGTTGCAAAGTCCATTTTTCTAAAATGTCCAACTTTCTTGTTTTGATCGACTTTGCTCGGTTTATGTTTCAAGTTCACCGAACGATTGCGTGTTTTCGTTTGAATAGCTTCAGAAATCTGTTTTGTCGAAGCTTAAATAGAAAAACACGAGTAATCTTCCAAGTTACGTACTTATGATTCTTTTTGGTTAATAACTCCAGATACTCCTATTGCAACCCAAAATACGATAGCTTGAAAACCTGCCGAGACGCCGTTTTCAAACCAAAGACCATCAGAGTCGGTTGCGTTTACTCAAACGTGTACAGCACCATGCAAGCACTCAACCTACAATCCTAATTTGCTCGCCGAAAATCTGCTGGCGTAAAAGAAAATTTTGCACTTCTTTGAGCAGGCAGTAAAGCCATGTGTTTTTACATTGTCGTCGCGCAACTTCGAACATCCGTTCCAAAAGTCCAGACGTCAGTCAAATATCAACGGCTGCGTCATCGAAATTTCGCCGCGCGTATCGACAAAGGTTGTGATCCGGACTTGGTAAAACTGCAGTGCTGATGTTTTGCTGATTCACGCAAAATCCGGACGTCATATTTTCTTAATGACCGCTACCATCTGGGAAATGTATTTTTTTTAATGAACATGGGAAAGTCCAACATCTTTCAAAATTATTTCGATTTTTTGGTTAGTATTGTGTAATGCACCCGTGCGCATTAACAAGCGAAAACAGGGTCTTTAAATTAAATGAAAAAGACCAACAAGAATGTGAAGCCAAGATTGAATCCGCATTTATTACGTGCAAGTTTATTGAAGGCCACCTACTGAAGTTTCTAAATGAACGTTGAGCCAGTGGACGAAAGTGGTTTGTAAAGACGCGGAAACTATATCGCACAGCAGACCAACAGGAAAATGTCAAGGAAATTTTTTCTTGAGATCAGCGAATCCACGATTTCAAAGCGGAGCTGGCATAAAAACAATCTAGTTCTTCTCCGCACTTGCTTTCTTGCCTCGAGCCTCTGCTTCTTTGTCGTGCAGCGTCTTTCACGGAAATGCAAACTGCGATGAAAGTGTGTCAGACGGTCTCTGACGTGTTTTGTCGAACTCGACTCTTGCAGATTCTTTGGAAACTACCAGTGAAGCAGGACGTAAATCCGACATGGCTGACTTTGTTTTTTTGCGGTTTCCCATCAATTCTTTAGCATCGTAACAGTACACCACGCCAGCATCAAAGCTTTGATGCGTCATTTTCAATAAAAAATTTTTGGTGATTGTGACGACATAACAAAAACAAAGCCACAATTCCATGTTAGTTGATCGCCGACAAGAAAACCACCGAAACTGTTTTTTTCCAAACGTTAGACATTTTCGTGCAAGTTGCGCATTTCCGTTGACGTTGCACCAAGCTACCTTGTATGGCATATTTACTGAAAAAAAAGAGAAATTGCGGAAAAGAGAATGGTGAGTTCAAGATTAAAAGCAGAAGCAGCATTGCGTACATTGACCTACTTGTTTTCCCATCCTTCGTATAAAAGCAGGTTGAACTTTCAAGGCGACATCAAATTAATCAGACTACAGAGCAATTCAGATTGCAGTAAGTATTTCTTGACACGATTGGGAAATGAAACTGTTAGAATATGTTAGTGGTAGGTTATGTGCTAATGCAGTGATTTTGCTAAATATGTAAAACAGTCAGTGCACTTGGCACTTTGTAAAAGTTGGTACTTGGCAGTAAACTTCAATTTCTTTGAAAATCTGTAAAGAGCTGAATAGCTTGATGTTCTTACGTAAAAAAGTGCTGTGAAGTTGATATTTATAGTTTCTGCTTGTATAACTGGCATTCTTGGTTACTTTTAAATACCCTGAGTAGTCGATTAGACGCGCTTCTCTTTGAATGCAAATTGATTGTTTACTTTAAGAAGTCACGTTGAGGTCACCTTTGTTGCCCCAACTAAACTCGCCCTTAGCAGAAGCAATAAAAACAGCAAAACGGGAGAAAATAACGACGCGTTGGATGCAAATTGCAAAGTTTAGCGCGATTCTCTCAAAGCATGGATGGACTACGGTCGAAACTCTACTGTACGTATGAATGGGTGTCGGTTGTTTCCGAACGGTTATTTAGCAAAAGATTTCCGGGTGTGATAGACAACCTTGACCACCACGAAGACTTGTTAGCGGCATTTCCAAAACTATTGCAGCTGCTAGCAAATTGCTTTGAATGTTACGATTTGACGAAAGAGAGCTTTCAAAAAATCAAGATGAGTGTCACCTTTTTGACCGGAGTAAATCGACTTGTCATTGAAAAGAGCTACATGTGACAGTTGTCAATTCGCATCTCTTTCACTTAAGCATTTGAAAACTGATAAGCTAAAAGTTTTTTCTCTAATTTGACAAAAGTTAAAATCTTCTCTGAAACTTTCTGTCCCAAAAACCAGTTGGTTGTCTGCGTGATCTTTATTCAACTAGCCAGCGAAAGTTTTGCAAAATTTCTGCAAAATGATTAGACGTTTAGAACTTTTCACTCGAAGCAAACTGACCTAATCTAATACCAGGATAAGGAAACGTCCGTTAAATTATACGGACGTTGGCGCAAACAGCTATACCAGAAGCATTTTGACCTTTGGTGTACTATTCAATACAACGATTGGAAAAATTTCCACTCTTCTTTGAAATAGAAGCCATAGGAAATATCACTACAACATCAAATGCAATATATACGTTTGCGTTTGCCAAGAACGCTGAGTTGATACAAATTTTACCTTGTTTAAATTTTAACGCGAAATGATTTCGACAGAACAAAATGATGGTTTTCAAGTATTTCGTTGACAAATGCTGTAAATTTTGTGGAAGAAAAATTGTCAGTGCTGAAGTTATATAGAAAACAGAAAAGTCCGGGGTAACAAGAGGTTGAGTCAAAACAGAAATCTGAACAGACCGCAACGCGCGTTTAGAAGCGTAAATAACAAGCAAAGTAGAATTCCCTGGAATGATGATATGGCTTAAATGTTCGCGAAGGTGGTCAAGCTTTGAGGTGCAGACTTAGGAAAAACATGAGTTTTTAATGTCATCCAAATTGACAAAATTCGCCTAAGCCTTATTTGCTCACAATGCAGAGCTGCGTGGGAGCAAAAACGTGCAGGTGCAACAATAACAAACACGCGCTGCGACAAGGCCCAAGAAACGCCCGCCGCGCTCGACTATGACGTCACTTGTGCAACCGCCAGATCACGATGACCGCCTTACTGACGCAATGCATCGAAAAAATCCTGAATTGGTCCCTCGTAAACATTTTGTTTATGTCAGTGGTTCTCAAACTTTCATGATTTTTGGCCCCCTTCCAAAGACTCTCAACACTTGTGGCCCCCTGCTCATCAATAAAAATACTTATCTTTGTTTTGGGTTTTGCAATATCACGGCAAAGCTATTTGATAAAGGCCTCTGCTCGTGGCCCCGGAGAAGCGCTCCGTGGACCCCAAGGGGGGGATAGGGCCCCGGTTGAGAATCCCTGGTTTAACTGAATATAACAATTCGATACATGAGCTGCAGCTTATGCAAGGTGTCGAAACAAAAACAAACGTTTGATTTTTTGAAAGCGCAATGCGACTTCCGAATGTAAGTTTCGCGAAGAGTAGCAGCGTGAGAGACTGATTCTTCATTTTCCAGAAAATAATTTGTCATCTTTACTTAAATCAAGGTATGCAATCTAGTATTCGATATTTCTGAAATTTCGTAAAAGAAATGCTGAACTCAGCAGTTACGCACCATTCTGAGCAGTATCGTTCAAAAGAAGGTAGAACAATTTACTCCAACCAATGTTTAAAGCTTCTTTGCAGTTTGCAAGGGTTTACCACTGAAATCTGTTTTTTTCGCAATTTGTAGCAATACAACTGCTATATCGAAATAAAGAGATTAAGCAGCGACAGCGACTTGTTAACTTGCTGCAAATAATGAAGGAAGCATACTGCGACGTTTTCAGTTTGTCAACTTTCAGCTCAGTTAAGTATTCGTAAACGTTATTGTAACGTTTCACTCAAGCCCCACACTTCTTCAAAATTGGGTTTCATGCCATGTTCGCGCAAGTTTAAAATTAAATTCGGTTTCTGGTAAAAAGTAACTGTTCTTTTAACAAACAAATGTGAAATGACCAGGCATGGTATAACAGCTGTTACAAGAATCTCTTTGTATTCATAATTGAATTGTTTGCAATCACTCCCAAATGAAAGTAATTGTCCGTAGGTTGTGACATTTTCCACTCGGCTGCGAACACAGGATATTACCGCGTGAATTTCGAAGCGCCTTTCTCGCACGTTCATCACTCTAATCGCAGTTGCTGCGCTGCCATCACATGGTAAGAGTTGTGCCGTGAAAGTGAATATTGTGCGGATCACAGCTGCTCGTGGGAGCTGTAGGCAGAGGATGGGCCTAGAATGAAATTCATTGCAAGCATACACGTCTTTCCGGTTGCAAGCAAATCGCTGGCGAAATCACTGCAACCTGACTCATTGATTAATTATATGGCCTCGTCACCTACTGCGCAAATACATCAAAGCAGGTAAACCGTCTTTAGAACTAGTTCATGCGGTAGTTTTAGTATGAACAACAACATTTGCCTGGTGTTCTTGGCTTTTTTTAAACCGCTCTCGTGCGTAGATGTCCAAAATCGCCTACTTCTGATTCAGCGCACTGTGGGAGACCTTATCATCGGGTAGATGATGTTATAAAACATGTTTGTCACAGATAAATGTTATTTTCTATGTTTTATTTGAGTCCACCATGAGTTGTGAACTTTTGAACTCGATGGAGTTTGTTACGTAGGGTAAACATAGCGTTCTTTAATACAATCAAGTTCCGGGCAAACCAAGAAATTTAAAACCGTTGTATTTCAATTTGCTTAAACAAGTAATGCAAATGCAACAATATTATTTTGCTTCATTGAAATACATTTTGTAAAACATATTTTTTACGTTTTGAACGTAAAAATCAAATGTGAGTTAATGAAGCAGGGGAATTAGCAAACTTCAAAACAGAAGCAAAGTCGCATAAGGTTTTATCAATTTCAGCGAAGGGATCACTAAAAAACGCTATCAAGAAAATAATGCGTGGTTTTGACAAAACTAACACTTGTTTTTTACTCGTAGAGTCTGAAACAGTAAATTGGCTGATTGCGTTATCACGATAAATTCTTATCAGCGCAACAACAAACGTTCCATCTGCCTCACTGCTAGTAATGTAGGACAAGCATTACCTCATAAGGACTTCTCCTGCTGACCTTCGCTTTGCGTACGAAGCTCTGGATTGCACTAATTGAAAACACTTTGCAGTCACAGCGCGTCACGTCCAATTTTGAAGGCACCTCTTTTATGATCCATGAATCAAAAACGAAAGATATAATAGCGTTCCAGGAGCAAGCAGACGAGGATGTGTTTGTGTCGCGGCGATTCTCCGCCGCATTTTGTGTTTTTCAGTCGAACTTTATCCTATTCTGATCGCCAGCGCCTTCAAGGTATAGACCGTCGATTGCCTCAGGCAACGGCCTACGCAAGTTGAGGGCTGAGGAAGGTAGTAATATGATAACCGGCAATCATGTTGCTTCTCAGATGGACATCTAGACACCATGTACTGGACGCAAGAACGGTGCCATCTTGCGACAGGCAGTCGAATAAGTATCCGATGTGATAAACACTTCCACCCCTGCCCGGCCGTTGACCTCGTTCCCTGACACTTCGCAAAGCAAAGGTCGCAAACCGGTGTTAGTTAATCACCGCTGCAACAACAAAAACAAAGTTTTTCATAAAAAATGCGAATCACAGAAGCGATCACAAAAATCGCGGGGGTGTCGTTCACAAATTGCCGCCGGTTTTTCTTGGAAGACAGCACAATAAGCCGCAATTTACCCACGAACAGGATCTATTTACAGAAGCAGACCGTGTAACAAAAATCGAATGACAGAAGGTAACGAAAAAGTTATAAAGTTTTCATTTCATATTTATTACTCTCTCAAATCTGACCGCGTCGTGATAGAGCAAAAATCCAAACCGGTCAAAATTTATATAAGCTCAGGGTTTTTCAGTTAGACCGCCTCAAATCACCAAACTTGGCGTTGTTGCTGCAGAATCTATCAGAAGAAAACAAGTATCTTTGATACAGTCATCCAAAAATAATCAGTATTATGTACTTCTTTGTTTGCCAGTTTGTAGCAGGCGAGCTTTACGGGTAGAAATTACCGTAAAAGGCATGTACATCATGCTGGTGGAAAATACCTTTTGTTATGTGTGGCCGAAGATAGGTTGTTTATAGATGGAAGATAAAGCCATCACGAATTCTTTTTGAGAAAAGCGTTTCATTTAAATGCAAACCTCAGGGGCTGCATGTCTTAATTACCGAATGATTTTTTATAATTTTCAAAATAGTGGCTTCCTTTTTCGTTCATCATTGAAAGAAAATTTTTCAAAAAAATACTAAAAGAATTTGCCAAATTGATATTGATTAATTGTTTAAAAAACTTAACGCTGTATAAATTTCCGGTCTATTTTTAAGTGGCTAAACCCGGACAAACCTCCAAGATAACATTCTGAGAAAAAGCTGCAGAAATGCAGAAAAACCTTGCCAGACACGCCACAACAGCATTGGAAACATTAGTGTATGGCGCGTGAACGAGGTTGATCAACAAAACAGCGAGTTGCAAAGATTGCCATCAAATAAACAATGGAAAGAATTCACCCCGTACAGGAATAGTAGCTGGTCTGCAACTCATAGGACAGTTCGTGACAGCGCTCAAGAGGAAAATCGCATCCGGTGAGATGCCGCACCGCATGATGACGTAGGTTCCTCGCTTGGGCCTTTGTATAAAAGCAAGCTGGACATGAACTGGATCATTCTTTCTCTTGGCAGGTGCACACAAAAAGGTTGCTATATTTTCGCTTTCTTTTAAGCAAAAAAAATTTGGACTGCGTATTCACACAAGATTTTATCGCAACATCGAGGAAGACCGGAAGAAGAAGAATTTTCAAAGCAATGAAACTTTTCTGGATTATAGTTCTGTGCTGGAGCATGGCTGCAGTTACAACAGGTAAATTTTTCATACTCGAAAATATGCCAAACTCCCATGCTTAACTCCTGTGCGAAAAATCTAAAAATCACGTTATGAACATAGGAGTGTCGAATTCCTTTCCAGAGAAAGTGTTTCTAAGCATTGCAAATTGATTCGAAAGCGTTTCATTTCAAAGGAAATTTCTTGAAACACAATCGAATATAATGGCTTTCGCCAGATTTAGCTCCAGATGGAGGCATCTCCTCTGTGTTGTGTCCGTGCAATAAATATGAAAGGACAGCGGTTTGCTCGATTTTTCTAAACGATTATTGTTGGTTGGGACAGGGGCCCCACTGATTCTTGCAGAGCCGCAAATGGAAGGCGAACCTCCGCTCGAAGACATCTTTCAAATCAACCGTGTTCGTAAGTGTTTCTCTTTTATTTTCAGTTTTCAACAGCGGTTACGAATGCCGAGGATCTAGCGAAGCTTGATCACCTATTCAGATAGCTACTGAAGTTATACTGCCCCGATATGCAATTTTCAATAAATATTGAGGAAAGCTGAAAATGATAGAAGATCATTAACCGGATGTGGTGTTCGAAAATCAGTTATACACTTAAAGAAATGCAACGAATGCTAGATTTTTTATAATGTCGATATGCGAAGACGATTGTCCTGTATATTTAGACAAACAATTTTCACGAAAAAACGATTAAATAGATTTGTTTGGGAAGTTTATCAGGGCGTGCCATGTTTCAGTATACTTATTGTGTGAAGAAGTTAAAAAAAAACGTTTGTTTATTTGTGTTTTTCGTCTCTACGGCATACGAAAAGCAATTCATATTTGAACAGCCCAAAGCAACATCGCCAAAACAGCCAATTCGAACTGCCCGAATGAAGAAGCTTGCATCACGCCGTGCGTTTTTGGCCACGTGATTGGCCCAGACGGTTGTCCAGACTGCAGCAACTGCACAACAAGCGGGGTTGTGGAAAGCGACATTCTCATCAACGGTAAGCGTTCAGTGTTAGCGGTCAATAAAAAGCTGCTGATGCCAAACTTCCAAAGGTCTAACAGTGGACTTGGCAGCCAGCTTTGGCTTGAAATTTTGTTGTGTTGTAAATAATACAGCAGAAGACAAGTGGCTGTTGGCACAAACGGCATACAATTCAAACAACTGAAATCTATTTTTCTATATAAAATAAGAAACACAAGTAATGCTTCACTATCCACTTTTATAAAGCCAATTGGTAGCAAAGTTTTTTCACAGCCTAAGTAAATCATTCGCATCTAAGCCGGTTTCTTCCACACCCAAAATATCTTTTTTTCTAGAGTAAAAATGCCAGTTATTTGCGTCAATCTTATTCTTTGTATTTTACTCTCAATTGCCTGATATTGGAAGCAGTTCAAGGAACTTCCCATAGAATCGTTTTCTTTCCTATAAAAAGCATGTTTTAAAAGATTTTGCTTATTCTTATTAGATAGATAGCTGTTGTTGTTTTTTGATCGCCATTGGAATATTACTTACACGATTTGGTTTTTAATTTTTATTTCTTTAAGTCTAGTTACTTAGGAAAATCTCTCTTTTAGCTTTAATTTTCCAGCGCCTACACATCAGTATAGACTATGCGATCGTACTTGTAGTATTTCAAAGGTACGTTGTCTCCACAGTAACTTTGAACGAGTCCTCCGTCATACTTTACAGAGAAAACGTACGCGGCTTACCTGGAAAGGTATGGAGGTGGATGCAATGAAAAGCAACACAGAGGAGCACAAAGCAACAGGCGTTACGAATGGCCCAGAGTCGGCGATTTTGTAGAAGTACCGTACGTCTTCGACAGCGGACTCCGTGAGTATTTACTTTTGCTTATGACCTCAGGAAGGCATGCCCGATTACGAAGGCAATGTGCAGATGCAGATCTAGTGCGACGGACAAAATGCGGCATGCTGTTCATCATATGGGTCGCTTCGGTCTCGCGCTTTGTAGCGTGTTCAACAAAACGTAACCAGGACGAGTTAACTGCTTGCTCCACATAGGAAGGAACACCAGGCCAGTAAATTAACTTATATAAGCGTTGGGAGAAGACAATTTCTGATCAGTCAAAACGATATCTTTAAATGTTGGTTTTAAAGCCAGTCAAGTAAATTGTTGCGTTATTAGATTGCATTCCACACACCAAAAGCTAAGTTTATATTGTAAAAACTTCTATGTGCATCTTACAAAAATGCAAACCCAGACCAGCTGAGCTGTACAGCAATGCGTGCATTCGCCTAAAATTAGAAATATTGTCATAAATGTCTGTTTCTGTAATACCGGGGAAACGCCTCCACTTAAAATATACTTTCGCATTACAATCTTCAAATTGTTGATGCAACTGCGGACATCTACCGCTTTCACACAAACTTGCTTAAACCGTAGCTACGGGATGTCTCACCAGGCTGGGGGTTCAGGGCATCGCTAGTTCGACCGTGCTTGTCAGAGCTATTCCCGCTACTCCGGGAGAAACATTCAAATCACTTTCCAGAACATGATTGAAGTTTGCAGTTAAAACGGATGTGAAAGTTTTTCTTTGCATGAACATTACACAGTGTTTGTGGCGATTATTCACTTGTTTCAGTGTTCCCAAAAGGTTTTGCTGATATTTTCATGAAATTTTTTGAAAGCTTGAGAAGATTTGTCAATTGTTCGCCATTAAAATGTGATGCAAAGCTTGTTGTACTGACAGATTGAAGCACTCTTTACTGAAAATGTTTGATGATGTAAATCTATTTGGCCTCTTCACCAATCGAAAGATGATGTATTTTTGGTTCTGGCCCAGTAACCTTTGCAGTAATCATCCGCATAGTCTTCTTACAAGAAAAAGGTTTTGCGTACTGTAAAACAATCTTGTATCTTTGCGCAGCTCAATCTCGTCGAAATAAGATCCTTGAGGGTATACAACAATATCACAGAAAAACCTGCATCAGGCTGGTAGAGCGAAGTGGCCAAGCTAACTATATAAACTTCATCGGAACGGCAGGATGCTCTTCCCACGTTGGAATGATTGGTGGCAAGCAGCCTGTAAGATTTTTTTCAGGAGCTGTTTCAACACTTAACAATGATGTAAATACAAGAATGACAAAACATTCGATTAATGGTAGCAGCTATGAGAATACCCTTTGCTACATATTTCTCTTTGTTTCAACCATAATATGCTTGCAAAGAGCAGTTTAATTACTTCGTTTGGTTAAAACGTTGCGGATAAGATGCTCCTGCATTGACGATGAGCAAAAAGGCCTGCTCGGCTGAAAATGCGTGGTAGTCACGTGTTTGCTGCCGCTCTTTGTTAGGTGTCAATCGGAGAAGGGTGTGATCGACAGATAGGAACAATACTGCATGAGATAATGCACGCTCTCGGATTCTGGCATGAGCAGTCAAGAGGAGACAGAGATAACTACGTGAAGATTAACTGGGATAACATAATAAGTGGTGAGCGACGGGTGCTTTGAATAAAGTTTTTCAATTGTCCAATCTGCGACCAAGCATATTTTCTCCGCAAGAAAGGCGCTTCAGCCTAAAGTGTATTTCGATTTAGGTGCATCTGGAAACTTCAGAAAACAGACAAGCGGATGGAGCAGCTATGGTTCTCCTTACGACTACGGGTCAGTGATGCATTACGGAGGCTACTACTTCTCGAAGAAGTACGGGAGTCTTGCGACGATCGTCAACTTACAGTAAGCATAGCCTCGTGCTCGGCTTTGTTGGGTGGGTGGGTGCAAGGCAACGGTTCGAGCGCGGCGCTGCCACTTGACTCGCCAACAATGCAGCATTCACTGCAAAAGTAACCGCGCTGGCCCTCGGCGCAAGCAAGCGGAGATGGGCGCCGAGCGCTCGCGGCACTCCGAAAGGAGTGAGCCTGCAACAGCGAGTATAAACGAAACTGAACTGAGCGGTCTTTGTCATCTGCTCATGAATTTGTTAGAAGACTTAGCCTAGAGTGCATAACGTCGTGTTCACAGCACTGCTGGGTTCAGTTTTACGATGACTTTTGACCGAAGACGTTTCTTAAAGTTAGGATTGTGTCAGTCGCGTGTTGTCTTCGGTTTTCATGAATGAATAATTCGGCTTTGCCGGAATGCAAACGTTATATCAGTTACTAATCAATGATGTCACCTTTCCATTATAGTTTTCTACCTGTAACGTTGGTTAATACCTTGTAACTACTCCACCTATTTATTTTTGTATTGTTTATTTTTGGTAAATACACGAAAACAGTCACTTACGCTTTGGTAAGCAATCTGGCTGCGGTGCGCAGTAGCAGTGTAGTAAAATTGTGATGCCCTGTCATTACTGATTGCTTATGTATCTGTAAATTGTGAATTCGATCCTTAATATTATGCAAACCCAATCTATGTTCATTGTTCAATGGCACCTGCTTACAACGTACAATTTTTGCCAGAGCATTGATAGAATGAATGCAATCTGATTCAAGTTTTTTTCACTTTTTAACGATTACCTAACTTGTTTAGAAAGAAGTTTGCAGCCATGAAGAAAAATGAGTGATCGTTTTTAACGCAAATACACTAACTTAAAAACTTAGTTTTGGTGAATGCTTTAATTAATGCAACGTTTACTTTGCAGAACGAATCAACCTGTTGTTCATCAACGAAGGGGATTCTCGGAGCAAGATTTGTTTCAGATCAATACGAAATACGGATGCACAGGTACAGTTTGTGTTTTCTCTGCACCTTTTTTTGCTGCAATGTCACTTTATCTAAAGTTTAAACCGCTTGTTTCTTGCGTTTGAAGAGTGAAACTAAGTTACACGTCTGTTTGAAAGTAGCACACTGTTACTTAGTAATCTCAAGCAGCATCTTTCAAACGCAGCTTACCTTAGTGGATCCACAACGCAACCAGCAGCAAGCACAACCACCCGGACCACGACAACAACACCTGCTACAACTCAAGCTACCACGACAACCACGACAAGTGAATGTGTTGACACAGTTTCAAAGTAAGAGAATGTTTTCTTTAATTGCTTTTCTGCTGTGCTTCAGTGATCAAAATCATTTCGGCAGGGTTAAATCTGTTCAAGCCTGAGCGGTAACAAACTCACAGGTTGTGATATATAGACATTGAATTGATGCGAAGCGCTATTCCCTTTTGATCGAGAAATGCCAGTGCTGAAAAGTTCCTTTCCACGCAGAAATGCAAAAGCTTTTCCCGTCTATTTGACCGACTAATTTTAAAAAGCAACCTGCGAGCGCTTCTTCAAATCTGCATCGCCGACTGTAATAAAGTGTGTCGTTTAGAAGTATCTCAAATGAAGAACACAAACAAATAGGCTAGAGCCTTTTTTGGATCAAACAGCATCTTTTTCAAAATTATTTCAAACATCTCGTTTAAAGAGCTGTTTTCAAAAAGTGATCATTTGTTACATAGCTTGGCAGCAACCAATGCTTCCTCTAACTAAGATAATACTCAACTAAGCAATTGTTTGTTTTGTTGGGCACAAAGCGCATGCAATTGCGTAACCAAGCAGACACATAAACAGTGAAACGTTCCTAGTGGTAAAAAAGCTATGCGATATTATTAAATTTGGAATGTTGCAAGTGCGCGAGAATGAGATTCTACTGCGCAAATGGNCTGGTGGTACNGCGCAATTGCCCTCCTNACAGGGAACACTGGCAGCAAAGCAAGTCTTGCTGGATGTTCGTCGTGCGTTGACAAGTTGGTGTGAATACACGCAGGCTTAGCCGGCATCGCATTTTGTTACCTGCCTCGAGGTTGTTTTAATATTTGTCCCACTGTTGTTGAGAAAAGATTTAAGGACGTGTTTTGCAAACCGTTTGTGCAGCACCTCCGCATTTCCCAGAAGCCAGCACCTTAACCTTAGGGTATTTTTGCACTTTTTTAGCTGCGCGCACTTCATCCAGCTGCTGGGCTGCAACGATTCGACAATAGTTAAAAGTAACTGCCGCAAGTCTTGCAACATTTGTCCTGGTAAGTGTTGCATCGTAAGGTCGGCTTACCTTACCGATCAATTAGTTAGCAGATGACTGAGTAACTGATGCGTGTTGTTTTATTGTTTTGTGACAAACTTCGCTTTCGGAATGATACAGCATTGAAAGTAGGATATACCTTTTAACATATTTAGCAACGTCATTCAATGCCGGTGACTTTTTTGATGGAAAAACCCTATAAACTGCCAATACGAGTTTGTCCTTTTTGGAGAAAAAACTGGCGGCAATTATGCAAGAATTTTGCGGTCTGTTCGTCGTGCGTTGTCAGCATTATTTGATTCAAGAAAGTAGTTAAAGAGCACAATTATATTTGCAGGAAAGCTTTATATTTGAATATAACAAATGTGTGTATAGCAAACGTGGCCTTCCGTACCTGTCAGCGGACTTAAAGTAACCTACTGCACATACCTGGATACCAAACCAATTCTGCGAAATTTGTTGGCAGCAATCCAAAACGATGGTTTATCGTGTCGCCTCATGGTGTATCGATTAAGCTTGTTAATCTACTTTTTAAATACTGTTTTAGTTTAGAAACCGCGACTGATCAACAACCACCATTTGCTCAACCAGTTAAATATTGTTACAATCACGCACAAGATACCTTTCCGGCACAAGTTGAATTTGCTGGCTGAAAGCATATAGCTGGAGGCGTTGCATAACCTGAGATGTGTAGCGAAAAACTGCAGTCCACACGTACTTACCCAGTCCAGTTTGAACTAGCAAGCATTCTGAACAAAAGCGAAACATCATGTGAAGAAGATATCTTTACTGCATTTCTTTTCTCCATATTCGAAAAAATTCTCAAGCATTGCAGAGTGTAAACATTCCACTAAGTTCTGCTGAAATGAAGCCATTTTTTTCAAATCAACAAACTTTATTTTGTTTTTCTGTGACCATTGGACAAGCTTTGAAAATATTTATCTAAGGGTTACATCCAATAGCGTGACATAGCACAAACAGAAACTGCACCCACAAGATATTTGCATGTTAAGTAAAACACTTCACGGCTCTTCAAGGCTGTCTCATCGGGTTTTAATATTTATCAGGAATAACACTCGCATGAACCAGATAAAGCAGGACAGGAATAGAGTTTGATTTTTTCTTCCAGATACCTCCAGTTCTACCGCAACTCAAACAACCATCTCGACCACCACGACTGCCAGCGTAACAGCAAAACAAGAATGTGTTGACAAAAACGAGTGAGTTCGATGGTTGACTTGTGGCTTGTGTTTGGTTGGAACTGCCAAGTGAGGCTGTTTGTGCAATTTGTCAGACCCGAAGCACTATCCGCTGTGATAACCACGCAGCACGCAATAAGCCGAATCAGCGTTTTCAAGCCTTCTGTTAAAGTATAGTATTTAAAAAATAACGATCTATTGGTCTCGAACCACAACCCAAGATAACGCAAAGCTTTTTTTTGTCTTGTTCTCAGGAACTGCAACTACTGGGCGAATAAAGGTTATTGCACTGAGCAGTACGTCACGTACATGGACAACAACTGCCAGAAGGCGTGCAACAAGTGTATTGGTGAAGGTGCGTTTTCCCACTTTTATTTTCGCTGAGACTTTCAATGCTCCTTGCTTTTCCTGCTAGTGATGCGAGTTTTACATTTACTATAGACTGGTAGAAGTTATGATAAAGTAAATCAGCAATTACTGTTTCATGAATTTGCTAAAATTTTATTAGTACTTCATGGGTTTTTCGTTGTATTTTTCTTTGTCCCTACTTACTGTTATCTAAAATTAAATTTCCGTTTGAAAGTTTACAATAGTTTTAAAACATTCTTGCAAATGTTTTAGTGACCACCTCCACTGCCGTGACGGAGTCAGTCTGCAGGGACAGCGAAACTTATGCTTCGTAAGTGAACTCAATAAAACCTTGAATGTTGTTTGATAACGAACTCACAGTTTGTTGGTATCTGAAGATTTTACTGTATAACTCGTCACCAGAAGCAAATCGCCTTTAAAGGGTANTAAATATGCAAAATCGAACAAAATTTTCAAAGTACATTTCAAATATCGTTAAAATCTTTTTTTGAATTTGAGCAAGTACTGTAATGTGAAATTTGAATGATTGAATTAGTTGACGACCATTGCCAATGGGAACGATGCAGTACACTTGAACTGAACTGCTGAATGCATGCAACCAATGTGTACACTTCAGGTAATTTCAACAGCTCGTTTGTGCTTTTTCCAGCTCATGCGAATACTGGGTCAGCTTAAACTACTGCACATCAGGAGAATTCGTCAGTTTCATGAAAAATGCCTGCAAGAAGACTTGCAACTTATGTACATCGCCATCAACGGCAGCGGTTTCTACCAAAGTGACCCCAACTGCTCAAGCTTGCACTGATAACTCCAAGCAGTAAGGAACAAACAAACTTGGCATTTTTCTTTGTTCAATACTGCTGCTTAATGTTGTTTTTTGAACTACCATGATGCTTTTTTTAGCTTAGATTATTGTTGTTTTCTCATTTTAATGATATTATACTCACAAGTGAGGAGAAAAATCATCATTACAAAAAAGTGTGTCATTGGCAAAAGTAAGCAAAAAACTCCAAAACAATAAGGAAACAGTCAGACTGCCGCTGCAATCTTCTTGCTTAAGCACTTTTTGGAAAAGCAAATGGCAAAAACCCAAAACAAGACGTCATAATTTGAAACCGAGAAAGCGAATGACGTAAGAAAAGTTTTTAATATATCTTGCTCCTTTGATGTGTTGCACAATGTTTTGCTTGAATCAGAAGTTCAGGTTGCTTAACAACGCTTTCGTAGCCATTGTACTAATGAGTGGTTGTTCTTTCGGCCACTCTTGTAGGGTGTTGTTTTCTAAGATGTTGGTTTCTGCAGAGTGGGCACGAAAGTGTTTTAAACTTGTTGTTTAAACTGCTTTGCCAAATGAGAGCACAAGTGCTTGAGACTCAAGAAACAAGGCGAGGTGACGATTTACGGAGATTGCGGTTACAAAGCTCTGATGCAACGACCAGCTGTTTTCCTGTCGGAGAATGCCAGAAGGCCACTTCGGGCGTCGCCTTAAGTTTAAAGCGGACATGGTCAGTCTTGACAAATTTTGATTATGTTCATTGCAGCTGCGAATCATGGAGAGATTCGGGATATTGCACGAAGGATTACGTGGAGTACATGCGGAGGGAATGCCGGAAGGCTTGCGGGTTTTGCGGCGCAGCAACCACCGTCGCTGCTGTCACCACCTCCTCGGCTGCTTTTCTTGGTCAGTGAAGCGTGCCTTCGTTTCTTGGTCAGTGAAGCGTGCCTTGGTCAGTGAAGCGTGCCATCAGAACCCCGATACAGACGACGTTGCAACAAAACTGAATGTGTGTGACATCAGACACAAGGGTTGTCACAAAATGGTCTATAGACATGTGGTCCCAGCACTTTTTCAAGAAGATATGAAATCGATGTTCTTAACAAAGTAACTCACATCGCTGCCTCGTGTTTGCAAGTTCATCATTTTTGGTGCAAAACTTTATTTGAAACATGGTGCGATTAAAAAAATAGCTTTGTTCCAGATGTGGTTTTCATCAAATCCTGAAATAAAAGTGGTGTGGAATCAAGAATTGACAGTCCTAAAATAGTCACTAAACTGCTCAGGTTACGAA
>JGI24158J21664_10000088_pt1 | contig 54677 bp, 23 predicted proteins | sample Ectturendosymbi3_FD_21664 | JGI IMG/M metagenome (IMG submission 21664) | reverse complement strand
GAATCAAGATGATTTGGATGATGCTGTTGACAAACATTATACAGAACACGAACAAAGTGTGGACATAGACGAACCTCTAATGACGCATATATCGGCTACATATGTAAATGCTTTTAAAAAATCTGCCTCAAGTGGCTTATTGGAGGAAACAGATCAATTTCCTGTCCCTGTAACATCGGAGAAAAGTCTATCAAATTACCAGCCAGAACTGACATCACCAGAAGAATCGATAAATCTTGAAGATGATATCGAAACGCGAAGAGGTTTGCATGATCAAAACATTCAATTCCAAAGCGAAAATTTTGGAGATTTGCCGAGTGACGTAGATGGCAGTGCAGCGAAAAACGTTAGAACTGCTGATGAGTATTTGCTCAGTCAATCATTTCAACGGCGTGTCGAAGATTTCTCAGTGATTATCGCTGATACAGAAAAAAGAGACCTTGATGATGCTGAGAAAGAAGTTGAAATGTCCTACGAAAGTCATGAGGATGGATATCAAATTGACGACAAACTATTTAGAAGTAACGCTTCTGAAGATGCAACAACAGAAATTCTTCCTGTAAAAGATATGTTTGAAAAGCAAGAAAGCACTTCGATGGATCAGACAATCGCACCATCTAGTGGTTTGATGCATGATTCACTTGACGGCCAATCATTTGTGAGCAGCTCTACACTCAAAGATGAAAGTGAAGATCGCGAAATTTTGCTAGAGGGCCAGACTGAAAGACATACATCTTTCGAAAATGAGGTTACTGATAATGCAGATACAACATCAGACATAAGTGAAAGTGGCAAAATCGATGAAAAACTTCAAAAGCATAATGCGGTACAGGCAATGTATGTTTGTGGAACTTCAGCAGGACAAACATGGGTACAGAACGATAATTTTGAAAAAAGCAAAGAAAAGTCGGAACAAGAAATTCAACCACAGATTGATATTTTGTTGAATGATGATATTGAGAAAGTAACGGTGAGACCTGGTCGTTCTTATCAGACTGACGATCACCATTGTGAAAGGACATATGATGGTGGACTTCTTGAAAAAGGTGATCTCGTACATTTTTCGGAAAATGCTGTGAAACTTGAAGGTGAAGCTGGTGAGAAATGTTTTTCTGAAAGTGAACATGATGATCAGAGTTGGGAGGAAGATTCTCTAGCACAGCGTGAGTTTATGTCGAATGATGCTCCTGATGATGCAGCAATATCTTTTAATACTGCCGATGGCGTGTTTAAGCAACCAAACGAAGCATTAGACAGCCAGGTCCATGTACCGTACGAAGGTGTTCCAAGTAACATTCGTGTTGATGAAGATACAAGGATTGCACTTGATCGAAATAATTTTGAACCCGAAAATGTTGATTTTGACACTAAATGTGACGTAACATGTCAAGATCCCGAATCAGCGCATTTTGCAATTGTGTCAGATGTGACATTTCAAAACAAAAGCCTGAAAGATGAGGTTGAAGACGATAAAGTAGGTGAGCAACTGCCAGCTGGTCTTTCAGAAGGAGTGCAGCCATCTGCCGACGTGTTTGAAAAATTTGATGAAGATTCAGCAGATGAAAAGATTGAAGGTTCCGCATTGAAAGATGATACTTCTAGTGATGAATGTGCTGAGTTGAGTGAAACATGTGTCCACCAGATGTATGCGGATTTGCAATTTGATTTAGCTGACGATATTCTTGCTGATGATGAAAGGTTTTTAACGAAGTGCACTGAAGGTTCTCTTGGAACTGACCCAACCACAAGATTACAACCGGACCATAGAGATATATCACCTGCTTTATTCCCGGAGCATGCAGCACGTCAACATGATGTTGGTGATGCAAGCGTTTTGCGAAGTTCAGCCGTTCACACAAATGAAGAGCAGGGCCTGAAAGATGCAGCGTTAACCTCTGTGGGGTTTTCTGCTGTTGACAAACTTTACACAGACAACGAACAAAGTGTAAGCATGGACGAACCGCTAATGACGCATAGATCCTCTCCTTGTGAAGATGAATTTGCACACCCTGGGTCAGTTGGCATGTCGGAGGAACCAGAACAAAATTTTGCCTTGTCTGTAACATCGGAGAAATGTCTATCAAGTTATCCGCTAGAACTGACATCACCAGAAGAATCGATCCATCTTGAAGATGATATCGAAAAGCGAAGGGATTTACATAATCAAAACATTCAATTCCAAAGTGAATATTCTGGAGATTTGCCGAGTGACGGAGATGACGGTACTGTGAAAAATGTTGGAACTGCTGATGAGTATTTGCTCAGTCAACAATCTGAATCTCCCGTCAAACGTTTCTCAATGATTATTGCTGATGCTGACAAAAGAGACGTTGATGATGCTGAGAAAGAAATTGAAAAGTCATACGAAAGTCATGAGGATGGATATCAAATTGACGAGAAAGTGATAAGAAGTAACGCTTCTGAAGATGCAACAACAGAAATTTTTCCTGTGAAAGGTATGTTTGAAAAGCAAGAAAACACTTCGATATATCAGGCAAGCGCACCATCTGGTGGTTTGATGCGCGATTCGCTTGACGGCGAATCATTTGTAAGCTGCTGTACAATCAGAGATGAAAGTGAAGATCACGAAATTTTGCTAGAGGGCCAAACTCAAAGAAATTCATCTTTCGAAAGTGAGGTTATTGATAATGCAGATGCAACATCAGACATAGCTGAAAGTGACGAAATCGATCAAAAACCTGATAAGCAAGGTGTTGTACAGGCAATGTATGTTTGTGGGACTTTAGCAAGAGAAACATGGGTGCATAAAAATGTTGCAGTAAATCGCGAAGAAAAGTCGGACCAGGAAATTCAACCACAACTTGGGAATTTGTTCAGCGATGATATTGGCAAATCAACAGTGAAACCTGATCATTCTTATCATACTAACGATCACCATTGTGAATGGACATATGATGGTGGATATCTTGAAAAAGTTGATCTCGTACATTTTTCGGAAAATGCTGTTGAGTTTGAACGTGAAGCTGCTGAGAAATATTTTTCTGAAAGTGAACATGATGATCAGAGATGGGAGGAAGATTCTCAAACAATGTGTGAGCTTATGTCGAATGATGCTCTTGGTGATGTAGCAGTGAGTTCGAATCCTGCCGATTGCGTGCTTGAGCAACCAAGCGAAATGTCAGACAGTCAGGCTCGTGTACCCCACGAAAGTGATCCACCTAACATTCGTGTTGATGAAGCTGCAAGTCATACATTTTATCGAAGTGATTTTGAACCTGAAGGTGTTGATTTTGACTCCACATGTGACGAGATATGTCAAGATCCCGAATCAGCGCATTTTGAAATTGTGTCAGGTATGACATTTCAAAATAAAAGCCAGAAAGATAAGGTTGAAGAAGACAAAGTAAATGAGCAACTGTCAGCTGGTGTTTCAGAAGGAATGAAGCCATCTGCCGACGTGTTTGAAAACTATGGGCCTGGATTTAAAGCTGGAACGTTCAATGAAGAATCGGCAGAAGATGATTCTGAAGGTTCAGTAGTGAATGCGGCTGTTGTCCGAGATGAATGTGACGATTTAAACCAGGCCTTATCCCATGAAACATCTGGTGATTTGACGTTGTATTTGCAAGATTTAAACACAGAATATGATTTTTGTAAACAAGACGTTGTAAGAGATGATGAACACATTGTTCGTGAATGCGATGCGTTGCAACAAAAATTAGCACAGAGCCTTCATGCTGATGCACATTCGTTGAAAGTTGTCGATTATCAAGAACAAGCACAAAATTGTCCAACTGCGTTTGAGAAAAAGACTCCAAACGCCCTGTCTACCTGTGTTTCTGCCGACCCTGCAATGACACCTTGCGCTGCTACAGAGGATGCATTTGCGCGGGTGACTGACAGTCACGCAGAAAGTTTGATGAAAGAGTTTGTAGAAGTTCCGAGAAGATATGGATCCACTCCACATGGCGAGGAGCATCGCAAGATACTTGAGCAACAGAATGACGTGCAGAGCGATGTATGTTGCATCGTGACTACACCGGAAAGTATTTCGACAAAAAGACATCTTTTTGAAAGTGAAATTGAAGAGCAAGAAGCTGTGAGGGAAAATAACTCAAAAATACTATGTGGACATAAACTAGCTTTTGATGTTGCAGTGGAAGTTTTGGAGAATGATAAAACAACAGAAACCGAACTTCCTGGAATTGATTTTGTTGAAGCTGCGGCCGCAGACCCTGCTATTACGAGAAATGATTTTGAACTTCCAAAACTCACTGCGGTTGAGCACAGTGATGTCTGGTATGAGGAACATGAAGTAAGTGGCCATGATGATCAAGGTTCTAGCCAGAAAGACATTTTTGAGAGACACACTCGTGAACAACAGAAGACGTTTTCGACCCAAACTACACCAACATCTAAACATTTTGAGGCTGAGACAAGCACAAACACTCAGATGAATGATGACGATTCAATGAGCGATATAACTTGTGCTTCTGTGCAACATATCGAATTGAAACATGATTTTGAAACGACGAACGATCAGGAAACTCAACTACAGTATGAAGGTTCGACAAATAAGACTTCCAGCAACACAGCAGAAGAGGCAGAGATCTTTGGTACTGTAAAGACGCAACAATATGTTCCAAATCAGGATGCGGGTCTAAAATGTGACATGTCTGATCGCACAGGCTTAAGTATTGGCAATCAAATGAATGTTTGTGGAAAAGATCAAGAATATTTGAAGCATTTTGATGATGTTCAGTCCTGCAGTTCTTTTTCTGCTACTGTTGATAATACAACGACACAATCTGGGACCTCAGGGAAAGTCTGCAAAATGCCAAACGTGCATGCTGAGGAACTGACTGAAGATGAAAATCTACAAGACCAAGGTGATATTAAGTGCTTCGCGGGTTTGCCTCGAGACGCAAGCGGCTCTCTACTCAGTACTGACGTTCAAATGCTCGACAATTGTGATTTATATGAGGATGTGTCGTATGCTAGCACAGACGTAAACGTATATCAAGCAAAGAAAACGTGTGATGAAAATGAGGAACCAATGAAGTCAGCAGAAGTTCAGCTACGAGGCGATCTTTCTGTTTCCATCTTGGAACAAACAGACATGAAAACACTCGAAAACATGGAAATGGCCGCTGCTGCAACCTCGTTTGAAACGTTTGCTGAGGTCGCGCGTTCAAATAGAGAAGAAATATCCCCAGGTGGTCTGCCTGAGTGTCGTGTGCCTGAAAATGATGAGCATGCAACAGAAAAGACGTCAGTGCTGCATAGCTCTGGTTGTTCGCTCCCTAGCGCAGCAATGCAATCAGAAGAATTTTCGGCGCTTCACCTTGCAACAGACTGTGACGCATTACAACAAGAAAATCGCAAACATGCCAATGAAAAATATGTAGAGACTGTAATTACCTCAAGTCACGGGTATCAAGATAACCAAAATTATGCCTCAATGGCCACTGAACCAGTTGAAATAACGGAATCATCTCTGTCTTTCATTGGAAGCGAGATTTGTTATGATGGGAACGAAGGTGATACCAAGAAAATTAAACCGTTCGATGAGTGTGAAGCCACAACGCTATTCCCGGACGTCAGTGAAAATTCAGAGCCTTTACAAACTTATCCTGACGTCAAAATCATTGTATCGCGTTACAGTGATCACGAAACTAATGAGGTTGGGCCTTCCGGCGGAAATGACGAGGAAAGGCGTGATGGATTTGATGATGACGTTTTCAAAGTGGAGTGCTTAAAAGACAGTAGCGATTTAACATCCACCGGAGCCGAAGACAACGGTTTTGTAAAAACATCTTCGGGTTATGAAACAAAGTCATCAGAATTTCAGATGCCTGCGTTGCATTTGGATGAAGGTGATTCTTCAGGCGGCGGTTTTTCAACTGAAGTTGCCGCATTTAATGACGAAGCGTGTAATGCAAACGAGCACAATATAATTCAGCTTGATACAGCAGGCGGAGAAGATAGCCATTGCTTTCGCAGATCATCAGAGGTCCACATTTCAGAAGCTGAATCTGAATTACAAAGCTCACCTTCTGCTTGGGGCAACAAACCACAAGAAAACATCAAAACTCAACCCATTAGTGAAATTGAAGTTTGCAAACATGAAAAAGACTTGATTGAAGCCGTAATGCCATCTAAGGAAAGTGAGTCTGCGGCAAAGTTGATGAGTTCAGGTTCTGAGTACGCTCGTGGTGAGCCTATTTCTGATCATACCAAACACCTGGAGGGGGAGACGCTACTCTCTAAGCTTGACGATGATTCGAATGCATCAACAGAATTCAGCAAGGATTCTGAAGTGTGGGATAACAAATCGGTGACTGCAAAAGAGGAGACTTCACGTGAAAAAAGCACTCGACCTTTTCTGGCATCAGCTACTGTTGTCACAAACAGTGAATCGTGCGCGAAAACGGATATCACTCAAACTAAGATTGAACAAGGGCATGTTTGTTACGAAAAAATTGGGGAGGATCAGTCAGTTGCGGATGGAGCTGATTCCATGCCAGTGGAAAATCAAGGCTTTGCGCATATTACATCACCTTCTCAAGCAATGCTTAATAATCCATTTCCATTATACCAAAGTTGCGAACCAGTCAAGCGCGAAGAAGTGACGATCGACACCACACGTTTGCCGGATAGATGTCATGACGAAAGTGCTCGTGGCCAATCAGCGGACTCTTTTGCAGTCATCAGCGGCGAAGTTGGGATTAAAAGTTCGCACGGATATTACTTTAAAAATGCTAATGGACCTTTGGAAATTGAAACGGGAACTGACTTCCGCAGTCTTTCTAGCAATGCAGAGACGATACCTGTTTGTCAAGACACTGACAAGTCAGTGGAGCCCGCATCTTATGATGATATTCACGGAAGAAATGAAGGAGACAGAAAACCGACGCAAAGTTTTGACAGTTCAGTTGTTTTGGAACAGGCTGTGCTCAGCACAGGCATTTTCGATTGTCCCAAACATGAAACAAACGACTTAAGCTTTAATGCAACTGGTGATAAAAACGAAAACAACGTGCGTTCTGTACGTTCAGCTCAGGACACAGGAAATGCCGGTTATGCAGTCGAGGAGGACACTTTGCAAACTGATGAAACTTGCTTCACTGGCCAAGGACATGGCAAAGACGTTGCAGATAAGGCTGACGTGGCAGAAGACGTTATGATTCTGAACCGTGATGACAGTGTCACGGGTTATATGCAAGCCTGTGCATTATTTGTGGTGCCAGAAAGTTGTGGGTTCATTACTGAAAGTGAAAGCAGATCCCTCGATCAACATGCTTGTCGAAAAACCTGTGTTTCATTGAAGTCTGAAGTTGACGCTAGAGATATACCACAAGAAAGCTCATCGCAAATTGGTTACTTCGGTGCTTCAAGCTTTGAAACTGCTCCAGAAACCGAAAAAATTGATGTCGTTTGCGATGACACCAGTGAACCACATAAAGAAGAAATTTGCGTAAGCAGTACACGCGTTCAAGACAGTCGACGCTTCGAAAGAGATGAAAGTAATTTTTCCACAAATGTCAGCTCAGTTACGCAAAAAAACATCGTAAGCCATTCTTCATACTCTGCCGCTGATGAAACCACAACAGAGATCAAAAGCACATACGATCTGTATGTTGTGGATGACCACAGATTAGGACTAGACACAAGAGAATCGGAAAACGTGGAACATCTTGCTGATTCGTGTCACTGGCACAAAGAGTTTAGAGGTGGTAGCGATACCCGTGGGTCGCTTTCCACTTCTACCACTGATTCCGAAAGGGATCGTGCATCAGAAACTTTTGGTGAAGCCAATGCTATTAAAACAGATGACGAACCGTGTTGTGTGGGCGTCAGTGTTGCTGGATCTGACCGTGAAAGTTGGGAAAACAAATATGGCAGCTTTGGTTCACGAGCGTTAAACCAGCGATCCGACGACGACTGTTCCGTAGTCTTGTCACAGCCGAACTCCGAATCGGTGCTATGCGAAACGGTTACGTTGCCTGATGAATACTGTGCAGGCCACAGAGATATTACTCCAGGCGTTTGGGAAACAGAATCGAACCGTAATCCTTTACCTGGGGTTGCTGCAGTGTGGGCGGTTACGCAGCCCGCAGCATCGGAAAATGTTGCTGACGTCACAGGCGAACTGACCAATAAAGTAAAAGAAATGCCTGGTGTGCGTGATGGCTCGTCGCGTGAATTGGACATGCCTGGTGGTGACGTCAGCTCCCACGTGACCAAAAACTCTTGCTCACCATCAGCAGCAAGTGAATATGTGGGGCAAGGATCGGATCAAGCAGGTCGCTCGTTTTCCGAGGTTGAGGTCGGTGGTGTCAACGAACCCGAACAAGAATATTTGCATCTTTCAGCTTCTGTAACCTCTGCTGAGCAATGGCTGCCAAGTAGCCAAGCTGACTGTTTGCATAATACTTTCGACGAATCTGATGTTGGCTTGTTTCGTGGTACCGAAGTTGTCAGCGCTAATGCAAATTACCACACTAAAGAAGACTTCACCACATTCGACACAGAACAACAAAATCAAGTACGTTGTGGGATTGCAAGTCTGAAGCAGAACCAAGCCAGTTTTGATGCTGTGGTTGATCAAGATGGTGTATTTGCAATTCTTCCTGCTGACGCATCTGACGAATCCGACCAGCAAAGCTTAGCAAGCAGTGAAAGCGTTCCTGATTTTGGGACCAATGCGGCGGTGGAACGATTTGCGCAATTTATTTCCTGCCAAGCTATACATGATGCAGAGATTGAGGTAGATACGGAGCCCGCATCATGCTCTTCGTTGCTCAGCGTGGATGTAAACGAGAAACAAGGCAGTGGCAGCTATTTGAGCGCAGGCAAGACCCGGTCCACAACGGAATTGCAGATGGGTGCTGATCCAACACTTCCTTCTGCTGGAAACCTTGAACGTCCTTGTTTGACCGCATCGTGCACCGTGGTTGAAAACAACTTGGTTTCAGAAGGAAGCCAGTCACGACCTCCAATCCTGCCTGGCATCAGCGATCCGGTTTCCGCGGATGTTGCAGTCGATACACTTCCAGCAGTGGGTTCTTACCTTGATGCAAACGCAAACCAAGGCAATGCATTTGCAGCGGATGTGTCACACAGTGAAGCATCCTGCCTGATCTCGGATTTTGAATTTCAACCTGGGCTCGCAAATAAAAAGCCAGATAAGGCATTAAGCTCTTCCGCACAAAATCAAGCGCATTATTTGGTTTGTGACGACAACAATGGGCGGAATACGTTTGCAGTCACGGGGGACAGTAAAAGCGAACAGTTTTTTCCACAAATAGCCGAGGGAAATAAGCTACTCCATAAAGATGGTACTCAAACCGTGACCGATAACGAACCAGCACCGAAGCTGTCAATTCCGGATCATGCGGATGCAGGTCACGCAAAGATAACAGACGCAAAACAAGACTCTGCACTGAACACCAATCGATCAGAAAAGGGTTTACGACAGTCAAAACCGTCACCTACTGATGAATCGGAAGTCGCGAAATGGTCACAACATGATGACGTGAGTGACTTTTACGTTTACCCTGGTGAAGAATTCCACATTGACCCAACGAGCCCCTCCCTTTCTGACATGCAAGTTTCTGGTGAGTCGCTTGCTAAAGAGTTGGCTGATGCTCTGCAAAATGATGACTTTCTCACGGATCAGGAGTACGATTTTGAGGTTGATAGATCATCGGACAAGACACTGTCTCCAGCAAATTCAGAGAAGGAATTAAATAATGAGGGCTTTTTGTCTGAAAGTGCTTTGAACCAGGATGCAATAGGTGGTAATACAATGTGCAGGAAAACTTTGCAAGATGAATCAGGCTTGCATCAAGCTGACCGAAGTATTTTTGAAGGTAGAATGTGTGAATCATCTATGACTCGGGGTACGTCCCTTTTTCCATCTGTTGAAATTTTGCTGAGTTCTTGCAGTGAACACCATGTTGAACATGAAAACATCCTGAACTCTGCCTTCGCAGAAGCTCAAATTGAAGCAGATGTTTTGCATAGATCTATGGTTAGCCCTAGTGTCAGTAATGAGGAGATTTTGGACAGGGAAGGCTATTTTCAAAACAAACCACTTGATGACCTGAAGCCTGCGTCCGAATGCTACTGGAATGTTGAAACTGACGTCAAATACTTTGACGATGAAAACAGCCTGACTTTAGGGGGGGATGTTCAACATTCTTCAGTTGACAGCAATGCTGTTTCTTCTGCGGGAGATGTTTCTGGGCAACCACATTCATTGCCGAGCACAAGTACATATGTGGACTCCGATGTTGAACACATTGCAGAACATGCAGCGACAATGCACCCCTGTGCACAGAGCAGCTTCTCTTCCAGTGACGAAGCAAGAAAAGATACGGAACCTGATGTGTTAAGCGATGTAATGGCAATGCGCGGCATTGGAAAAGATAGGCAAGTAGCTTCTACTTATAGTAGGTTAGAAGGCGTTGGGCATTTGTCTCGTTTTCAAGAACACCCATTTTATTGCGATGTGACTGAGGTTGATGAAGACCTTCATTCACCTACTTTTCAAGGCGCGGTATACGAAAGTTCTTCTGCAGCTACTTCACAGTCGATGACATCAAGGTTTGAGCAAAGCTTGCGCAACAGCAACGAGAAGGTGACCTCCGGCAGAGTAGTTGTTGGTGAACCCAAAATCTCTCATGATTATGATTTCAAGCCGAGTGAAGCTCATCCCTTGTCCGTTGAGTCATTGCTTTTCACAACCACAGCACCTGGTGACAAAAGGTCTTTGTTGGTGCACGAACAAGCAAACTACGTGGCGAGCTCCACCGATGTCATTTCTGACGTAACTCGCCCCACCCATGTGGTCGAACCAGCTTCAAAGACTTATCCAATCGATTCAATTGACTGCATCTTCCAAACGTCTGGCCTGTTTCATGATACGAGCGTCCATGAAGACGTAGAAGTAGCTTCACGCGATCTGCAGCGCCCTTACAACGAAAGCATCCACGTTGCCATGTCAGGCGAACAGCTGACTCACAACACAGCTTCTGTTGTTGAAGAACTTCCCCAAGATTCTGCAGAATCGGTTCCGCTGGATAGTGTGGCGTTTAGAGGAGCTGACATTCTTGCTTTGCGGCCAAACGCAGCTGATCAGATCGATGTTACAGAAACGGAAGCATTGGAAATCAATTATCGATCAGTCGAACACGTTGATGGAGTGTCTTCTCAAAGAATGTACGATCAAACCAATCCGATTGCGACGTCGACGACCAGCTTCCAATCAGGCGTTTTCACCAAAGAGGAAAACAGGGAAGAGCTACTTGCAACGGCAGTTTCAGAGAACGCGGAGGAAACGTCGCGATGTGTGCAACAGTCTTTCCGCGTTTCGTTTTCATCAGATTTTAACCAACGCATGGAAACTAGGGAGAGTAGCTGTCTGGCTAACCTCCACAAAGCGTTTGAAAAGCCTCATTCCACAACTGCACCAACCACTTTTCATTCAGCAACCTCTAACTTTGCTGATTTTTCAGTCTTTGAACGAGACCACGGTGTTGGGGTTCTCGACGAGCTGATTCGTACAGATGATGGAACATTAAGAAACTATGAAGGCCCTGTAAATTCATCAAGGTATGTCAACCCCAGCCAGCCTCCTGAATCCAGCACTGATGTTAGTCAACGTCAACATGAATACGAACAGCGTTCTGAGGAATGCAAAGCAAATTTACTATCATTTTCCTCAGCGCTTGGGTTAGATTCTTTGCTGAGCAATCAGTTGCCTCGAGTTGATCCAAAATACAAAGACGAACCCGAGGGGACAGTCGGTAAACCATTCTCTGTTACCAACACACGTGATCCAGTGGACCAGGAGCTAGGCTATTATGCTTGCGAACATCAAGTCAATGCAACACCACGTCCAGTTTCACCAATACCTCCCAAATATGATTCGGAAACAGATGAAAGTATGCGGCGACCTGAAGATGATTGTGGTTTCCAACAGGTTCACGAACATTTACTTCTGCCGCACAGTCATGATCGCCAAACGTCTGGCATTTTCACTCCTGCTCAAACAGTAACCAACGCGGATCGGCTTTCTGCTGTGCTTTCTGATGACAGCTCCATGCTGTTTTCCATATCTATAGGTGGTGGTGCAACAGGTAGTCAGTCAGTTGGTGATACGACTGCCAACGATGAGTTTTCCTACCATAAGGTCGCTAAACAAGTTGATCGTACGTGTTCTGTAGATTCCACGGCCACATCACGCCAGTTTGACTCTGCAGAGTTTTGCAGTGCCGAAGAATTGTATGCAGCAATGCATACACAGTTTGCCGCCAAAGTCGACCTCAGTGAAGCAGTGAACCCCTCTGCCCTGCAGTCGCAAACCTCAGAAATGTCATCAAGCAGCGGAGGAGCAGCAACAGTTGTGCCTGCAGGTAATCCGCACCTGGATGAAACAACTTCGAATGATGCTGAAGCAACATGTGGTAACATGATGCAAAACCAATCCTCTGGTTACATGGCTATGTCGACGTTCGCAGCTCAGTCGATCCCGGCCCCGAATCAGCACGCAAGTGATAGATCCATTTTGTTTGCGGATGCTGGTTGTGCGTCACGGTTAGACAAAGACTTTTTGGTTACGGATGATGACGTTGATACAAGTGCTGCAGATGGCCAAATGATGAAGACCTTTGCTGAGAAGTTCTCAATGTTCAAGGCAGCAATAGAAAGCAGTCAACATGCGCCATCTTCTAACCGAACTGCGGTTGTTTCTGAAGCGGAAAACTACCTTGAAGTAATGGATAGACAGCAAGCATGTGCCCAAGCTGCACGATTTGAGGATCTGTCGTACATGGCACTCGCTTACGACCAAGCAACGAACAGAGAATCATACCTAGACCAGCAAAGCTTTTCTGATTCGACAGATTGCACGGCTTACAGAGGAGAGGAATGCGGAAGGGAGCAAGATGATTTGGACTGCATTGAAATGGACAGTGTGGACGCTACAGTCTGTCGGTTCGTTGGATGCGACGAATCTGACCAACGTTTGCAACCTGCGGTCAACCTGTCTTGTTTTGGTTCTGGTTCTCAACCGTCCTACAGCAGTGAGGTTACTAAAGCACCCAGTCGGCAAGAGAAAACACTTGAATTTAAAACCCAAGTGACCAATACCTCAGCACGCAAAATAAAATGCTCCAGCCGGATACCAGTGGTGAGGAGGAGCATGTCAGCAACAGTAGAATCAAAATCGTCGCAAAGAAAAGACAATCCCGATTTGAAACCGATGCTGCTATCTTCCTCTTTGCCGTCGAGGATTCGGTCGTTGAATCATCATCCAGATGGTTTTGCAACCAGACAAAATCAAAGTGCTTTCGCAGTGCGTCGCTCCACGTCCGTGTCCAGACTCCCAGTGCGAAAAGCGCCCAGCCAACCTGCGAAGAAGGCTGTGGCTCAACGACAAGAGCGACTCGGCTCAACAGACGCCCCACTCAGCCCAGGATCGGGGTCGTCCACAGTGTCCAGGTCGTCGTCAACTGGTTCGTTCACAGCCCGGAAGTTGCGTCGCAGTGGCGTCGCTTCCCCCAAACAGGAAACAAAAGTGATCCGAGCGGATCCGTTTGTGAGCCGGACGACCAGCAACGAACGGTACATCGCTCTGCGTGAGGGCGTTTACACGTACAAGCTGTCGCCTGCTGAAGAGAGGGAAAAACGTATTAAAAGACGACAGGCCAGGTGCACGACTGTCGTGACCACCTCGCACGTTGTTTCTTCTTCGGTAATTCCCCCGAAACAACACCCATCGGGTATCCCGAGGTCTCCCAAGCCACGCAACAAACGTGATGAGCAAAAATCGACTTTTGAAACTGACGATGCAAAACAAACCCTTGATCCTTTTTTAGCGAAAAGCCCGGGGTTTGCTGAACACCTTGATCGTGAAATGACCCCGGGCATGCTGACCCTCGACCCGCTAGTGACCATAGAAACCTTGTCATCCGGGACATTTGTCACAGAACAACCCACCTATGTGTCATCTTCCATTGTGGAGATGACGAAAAGTCGTTCTCTGCCTGTGATTTCGCAAACAGGTGCAACATATTCTGTGACCCACGAGCTTGAAGCAGATATTAATCAACCTTTGCAAGACGAGGTGGCACCTTTTTTAGATTCCAAACAAGAAAGGATTAAAATGTCAAGGCGCGAAAAAGATGAATCAACTGAAAGTGAATCTAGCACAGATTTATCGCCTGACTTGACGCCAAGCAATTGTTGGTCTGTTATAAGGGAGATTGAGGAAGAAGCTGATACTTTGTCCATCACTCCTGATGTTTGCAGTTCTCCTTTAATTAACGATAGCCAATGGAAACCAGAAGATTCAAAAAGATCGGAACTGACAGTTGAAGGGGTTAGAGAGGCTCAAAATACTTCTGGCCTTTCAGAAAGAGAGACAGAACTTCAACAGGATCATTATTGTTGTCCTGGTGGAAGCCTTCTTGCGTCCAGTGCATCAACTAGCTTTCGAGAAAATGTTGCTGGGGACGATTTAGTGGTTTCCTCGGAATTAAAATCCTCCACCTCACAGAACAATTCTTCTGCAACTGACTTGACAAAACCAAGTTTGTACATTTGGCGTCTCCCTGATGTGTCAGTGTTGTCTACAACGTTGTCAACTGTTGTGAAATACCGGTTCAACCAAATCTGCTAGCTTCATTATAACATTGTCATGGTTTTGAGTTGTCGTGGGTTAACTACAGTTTGATGTTGCAATTTTGCTGTCAATCAAAACTATACCTTCCTGGTTATTTGTTGCAAGGCACAAAAACTATTCATATCAACCAAACAAATTGTTTCACAGTTCCTCAATGTTCTTTTGTCAAATAGTACAAGCGAGTTTTGATACGCTAGTTTTCCTGGGTTCACCTGCATGATTGTACTTTGTTGGCTTTCAGTGCATGCGGTTGTGCCAGCAGGTGTCTTGAACGTGCAGCGCAAAAACGATACTGGCACAGTAAAATTAAATCCTGATCACAGATAGACAAGCGATATTTTCTGCTAGCGATTCCTCTTGTCGTACACACCCACGAGCATGCTATGAGCTGCACGAGTGTAATTAAAACCAGGCACGGAAATTTCTACGTCATAAATGCAAAACAAGGACTGTTTGAAGAAATAATGGCTTCTCAAAATTTTATGCTTGTTTTTAGAATGAAAATGACTTTCGGACACCAGTAGTCAAACTTAAAACATTCAGGTGACCAGAAAGGTATTTGCATGATATACATTTAAATGTATATATATCAACTGTACGCTAAATGTTTCAACAGCTGGAAACGTGAGAGCTTGATAGTGCTTAAAATTTGATCAAGTTGTCGGCACCGTAAAAATAAGTTTTGCTTTGCAGAACACTCCAGCAAAAAAAATATTTTTTTGTCTTCCATGTCGCTTGACTTTAGGACCACATATGAAGATCAATTGCTTTCTGGATGAAACCGCAGACATTGGCCAATGCGTTTCAGTTTCTAACGCCAAATCTATAAGTTGGTTGTCATTGCGGTGCTTGGATGTAGTTACCGAATGAGACAAATTATTGCATTGTTTCTTAGGTATGTTGACTGATCTTTTTTCTCAAACAACCTGAATTGTTGTTTCAGGAAACGTCAACAGCAAGCTCGCAGAAGCACGGCATCGCGCTCTAGCGTCACAGATTGGCATACAGTGGCCGCAGTTAGCTGGCGCTCTTGGTTTGAGTCCCGATGAAGTGTGGCATGTTCAAAAAGAATGCGACGGACAAACCGCTGGCGAAATGAGCCTTGCCATGCTTTGCTTGTGGATGCGCACCCAAGGGGATCAAGCTTCTGGTAAAAGTCTAACATTTTCTACAATCATAAGTGTCACATCCACCTTAGTTTGGTCTCGACTGAAGAATTGCAATATGCAAGGGCCTGTGTATTTAAAAAGATATCTGTGCATGGAATACCAGATTTCACTTTATGTTCTCAGAAAGTATTATGCCATTGCAAGATATGCGTGAGGATTTTAACAGTTGTTTATAAAGAACATTGCTTTAACTGACAAAGTGTCACACTCATGCTTGATTGCTGAAAAAATCGTAAACACTTATAAAGAACATCATAATTGTTTTGTTTTTGACTGTAATACGTTTTCGAAGCGTCGCATTTTCAGAGACTCTACACAAATGCAAAATCCAAACGATTAACGTTCATCGGTTACATGCGCTTGTGGCTGATCGCTTACATGTTTGCGATAATTGTCTGTCTACTAGCAACATGGCCATGTAGAAATTTGACAACTTCAGTGCTTGAGACATGTTTCCCTTGGTATCCAACTAATGCAAGTAATAACGTTCAGGAGAGCGGATAGCGCCTTGTGACGATGCCAAGACAAGTTTGAGGGTGTTTGAAAAAATTTGGTCATTTTGCGTCTTTTTCCTCAAGTCTTTTCTACTCACACATCCTCTTTTTATTTCGACCATACTATCAACATAAGATATCATGGCCGTTTCATTGCAGGACGGACAGTTTGTTATCCTTGTATGCACATTGTTAATATTCTTAAGCTATAAACATGCTGTATTCGTGAAGCCAAATATTTGATCAACATTGCACGTAGGCAGGTAGTCTACGACCAGATTTCAAGACCTCTGACATCAGCTTTATCAGCAAAACCAAATGACTGGATAATTTTTTTTTCGGCAGACGAACGCTTGAGCTCATCTCTCAAAGAAATCGGAAGAGACGACTTGCTTCCTCTTCTGGAAGATTCTGCGTTTACTGACGAACATGCGAGCGCTGATGAAAGTGCACACAACGATACGTCAGGTTTGTATTTGTGTTCAGCTTATGTTCTAAATGTCAAGCCCAGAATTTAAGGTTTCATTGCAGAGTTTGCCAAGCCAATATAGGATTTGTTGTGAACGTGCGCAACGATGGCTGAAACTGAAACAAAAAGAAATAAATTTAGTGACTCAGTTCACATTCCCGACCACGTGGAACAAAAAGCTAACTAATTAGTAAAGTCAATTACATTTGACTGATGTTGGCTGCAAACCCCCCAAAGTAAAACCATAAACTCGACTGCTGCTGTATAAAGCCAGCAACAGACAGACCTCAAATGAATATGCGCAATAGGTTATTCATAGGATCTTTCGCAATGGTTTGCGCATTGCATTTTTCGCCGAACAATATTTACTGTTTTTTTGAAAAAGTCATTTTCGTGCAGCTTTTAACGCCCTGGTGGCGGAACTCGGCTCCCCCCACCAAACCCCAGGACACGTGAGCACGCCCTTTCCCTTCCCTGCTCCTGACCAGAAACTGACCATGGAGACCTCCACTCCCACGCAAGCAGTCAAGGTATGCATTGCGTGCATGATTTGTTCACTGGTGACGTGCTATCGCGGTGCGCTCCGCAAGTCGCATCGCATGACCAGTAATGCTCATGCTGCTTTTCGCGTTGTTGTTGATTGTGCGAAGGTTGTGATCAAACAATGACCAAATCCGCATATTTTCTCGTTATTTCGCGAGGCTGCTTTTGCTTTGACGTCATCTCAGCAGCCGATGGTTCGACTGAATAATTTGTTAATGAGCATTTCAAAAGCATCAAGAATGGTAGGGAGCTGGTGAAATGTCTGTCGATGTTAAGAACCACCTTTTTGTTGTTGTGTAGATCAGGTTAACATCAATGGTCGCTGTTACGCACGAAGTACGAATTTAAAAAAAATTGGTAATCTGGCAAAGATGACGGTAAAAACATTTGACAACAGACAAAAAAGTGTCCAAGGCCTATGCTATGGGATTTGATCCATTTTACAAGACCTGTACTATTTACATGCGAAGTGTCAATCCACCTCCAAGTCGTATGTTCTCCTGAAGGTTTAGTTCTTTATTTGTCCCCATTCCAGGCCAGAAATGAAACAGTGACCGATGCTAGCGAACTTTCTATTGTGGTCCCCGAAACCCCAGCAGACGACGACGAAGAAGACGACCCCGACAAGCCCCACTTCATCTACCCCTCAGATGACGGTAAAGTTTGCGCGGGTTTCTCGCCTTCCTGTTTTCAAGCTCGTTGAAATGCATGCAGCGATGAACACAGTGTAGCTCACTGCAGCAGGTTGTAGTGATCATGGTGCAAAATGTTACTTTCATTAAAAAATGCCTGCAAACTACTATAGAACTAGAAGGGTGTCTGATGCTTTGCGCAGCTCGCACGAGTAGTGGTTATGCTACAGCCGTCCAAAGAGACCGCTTACCGGCTGTGTGTGTCACTTTTTAAATCACTTGTTGAAAATTCCCTGCATACAGTAATGTAAAAGCAACATCTCAACGTTAATCTCCTGGGGTTGATGAACGTTTTCAAGGTTAATTGTCGCCTTGCATTTGGAAGTATGGGTTGTTTTCAACCTGTCGAACAGACAAGAACAAGTGCAGGATACAGACTGTTTAGGTTGCACTTGAGACCAGTTTTGTAGTCTTGCGTTTAATCGATTCGTTTGTGATTTATTTGAAGGTGTTGCTGAAGACAGAGTGGAGGTAACAGAGACGAAAACGGAAAGGTTGGTACTTTTTCGCATCGTTATCATATGACTTGTTTGTCAAAAAAATCCTTGAATACATATTTAATAGCGAACCACGCCCGCAGTACTTGATGGTAAGAACGTCGACGAAATTTGCGCTTCGTTATTGAGACCAGTGAAGTCGAACTGCGGTCGTCTGGAATTGGAAATCGAAACTCATTTTACTTTAGTCATTCTCAGCCACAGATCACGTGGCCAATAAGGAAACATCTTTGTGAAAGAAGTGTGTGCCACTGGCCAAGGAAGCGAAAACTTGTTTAAAGGAAAATTTTAGGTGTCTTTATTCCCTTTATTTGTTTATTTATTGTTTCTACGTTTTTATTCCAGTGCCAGCGAAGTTGAACCTGAAGCTCATTCCAAGTCTTCGTCCTCTTCCGACAATGAAGATGAAGGTGCTCTTTTAAAATCAAACTGTGGCATTTTCTGCTCATTTTAATGAAATTAACATTTTGTGGTTTGCTGCTTGGGTGTTTGCGAAACGCAGATTATTTTGCAACAAAATTATTTGCGCTGGTGGTTGAAGTTTTTCAACTGATACCAAAGCCCTTTGATGTCAATGATGGCGTTCCAGTTTGACTGTGGAACAAGTTTTCATTCCAAGTCGATGATTTAATGTTTCGAGCCGCGACACACTTGAACACAAATCCAACGTAATTCAATGTCTTTCGCCGATTTTCAGAAAAAGTTGAATCGGTCGCCACTTGCGAAGGATCCGCGGATGAGGAGGATGATCTTGACAAACCCCACTTCGTTTACGTCCCCGATGAAGGTTAGACTTCTGAACATTTTCAGTTAGTTGCGTTCACTCAAACGAAGTGAGATTGTAAAACACACCGTGACAAACATGAACGTCTTTGCCCTTCTTCAGAATGACTGACTTCTTCAGCGTCTGGGCGGAAATCCAGCTTCAATATAATTTATTTAGTAGCGCGGGCCAGGTAAAAAGCGCCGCGTATTACATTTGCAATTGTAGGTATTTTCAGATTGAACAAAGTATATTTCAAACGCTTTTGCAATATATTTAAAAAAACATTAAATAAGAGTCTAACAAACTGGACTGTGATTTGATACGTTTAATTGTGTCTTTTAAACGCCTATATTTCATTTTTGGCAAGTGCAGAAAACAACTCATTAGCCAGTCTCCATATTCATTACGTGTTTAGTGTCAGAGTCTTGTCTTCTCTTGGACTGTCTTACGATGTAGTGCACCGATTTTTTAAAAGAAAAACGCAACGTCATTTGATGATGAAGCTTCCATGACAAAATGCTCTCAAAATACACTCAGTCTTTGAAAGAGATGTCAGCAAGGTTTTTAGCCAATTTTGCAAGTACAAACGTACCTGGCATGTCATTTGTTGCCTTTATTTTCCTCAAAAATAAGATTTTTAATGAACTCAGAACGGTCTCTGCAGTCAACTGTCTCAGTTGTTGAGGATTGTTTTCCCCTTGTTTTCTATTTTGCCTGTAAAATGATGCTTCTATCAATGCTGTCATCCACATTAAAATGAGTTGTTTATTACCGGTCTTTCGTTCGTTAACGCCGATTATTTATTTCTGAGTACTGATACTAATCTTGAAAGAAGATTGGAAATAGTCCTATCACAGATTGAAACCAAACATTTTATTTGAAGCAAAAGGAAACCCTTTCCTGTCTTTTATAAAGTCTTTTGCAGTTTTGTTACATGTTCCCGATCATGATCATTATCCTTTTTCTGAGTCACGGGAATTTTGATGCCAACGTTTCACATCACTTCATTGATCTTTTAGTGTAAATATCGGATGGCTCTGTATTTCTGACCAAGCATCAAAGAGAGATGCGCCTCTGCAATGCGGTCCTTTCTTTTGATCATTGCTTTTGAACTAATAACATATATTTTGGCTGAAACTTTGTTGGAAATGCTATTTTTTTCAGATCTTGACGACGATGAACTTGAGAAAGAAAAGCGGGCAGCAACTCATGGAACTCATCGCGGGGGTGAAGATGGAGAGGATTCTAGAAACGAAACGAATGGTTGGTGGACTTGTTGCTAGCGTGGCAATGTATCGGCACCATTACATCGAAGTTCAAAGTTCTGAGGTTTTGCTGACTTCGTGCCACGGCTGGTTTTCACTGAAACTGATGTTTTCTCGAATAAGCTTCTGTTCGGCTAAATCAGGGCTTCCCAACCTTTTTCTTATCATGTACCCACTTCAGCATTTCAACAGATGAATATGTACCCCTAGAATTTCTTATGACAAAATATTTTATCATGATTATTCATAGATATATTCAACAATAAGCATATAAGGATTTTGGAAAACATTATTCACTGATGTATGATATATGTATAAATATTTGGAAATAAATGGCATGTGCATATAATTTTCTCTTCTATTGCTAACTTTAAATGTACCCCTTCGACCAGGCGAATGTACCCCTGGGGGTATATGTACCCCAGGTTGGGAACCCCTGGGCTAAATCAAACTTGCATTCCAAATGTTTTGTTTTGTGCACCTATCATGCTGGCATCAATCGTACATTGTGTTAAGTATTGGTTGTAGTTGCTGTGTAGCGTTGAACATCTAATGATGTTCGCGCCATTTGCAAACTAACTCGTTTCATGGGCAAGACTCATTCGATACATTCGATAAAATTTATTCAGAAAAATTTTTTCAATAATTCTTTCAAATTTCAAGAATTTTTTTCTCATTTAAATAAATTTTTGTTGGTTGTTTTCAATAAGCACACCTTTTGTTGCTGACAACTGTGTCAAATCAAACAAATCAGTGAACCCGGGTTGGCGCTTGGACTGTTGAGTTGTGTGGAGTGTGCGAGACTGTGTGCATATGTACAGCTGTTCCATCACAGGCATCTTTTATTATCTTTCCATTGAACCATGGTGAGGTTTGCACCTGGGTTTGTAGTAAATAATGGAATGGCATCATTTGCTTCTATAGGGAGTGGCGGGCAAATCGTGAATCACTCGAGATCTGAACGACGATAGCTTTCACTCGAATGATGCCGTTGGGTTTAGTTACTACAAATACAACAAAAGCATTGACGAAATGCCAAAGAAATTTATCATCTTTAGACCTGTGACATTGGTCAAAATGCAATATTAAGAAAAACCTTCCCACTACTGACATTGCTTTTTTCGCAAAGGCCAACTATTTTGTTAGTTTTGCCAAATAAAGAGAGTCCAATGGCGGCGTTTTGCAGTGTACGTCACAGTCTACGTCATTCACTGAGAAAACCACACGTGGTTCAAAACCGCACTGCGGTGTCATGAGAATCACGATTGTGACGTCACAAACACTTTTTCAGGCGTGTCGAAGAACGACATTGAAGACTCAAAGAGCGAAAGTTCGTCTGATGAAGAAACCAACAACCATGACAACGGACACTCTGCACAGGACCACGTTAACGGCCATGCTGATGACGCTGGCCAGGTGATGATTGATGTGTTTGGTTTGCTCAGTAAAAACGAACGAGTTGTGAAGTGCATCGTTTTTGTGTTAAAATATAACTTGGATGAAAGTAAAACAGAAGTCCTTTTTTAAAATGAAACGAACGAAAACCTTTGAAAGTTTCTGCTTGCAGATGATGGTGGGGTCATTTAAAAGGGTATTCGATTGAATATTTAACGCTACTTTCTTTTCGCCACAACAAAACGAATATTCTTGTGGCAACCTTGCAATTAGGACCCTTTTGCATCTTTCATAGAGGTAAAGGAGGCCTTGCATAAACCGATGGATCTCCATTATATTTGATAGTGAGGTTAGAGCTACTATGTTTGTAGTCTTCAATCACTCTCGCTTGTAGATGCCATTAGAATATGCAATAAACGTGTCTATAAAGAAGACGCCTATCCAAATATTATTTCTGGGATGAGAGAAACCACTTCAGATGTTTAGGCGGATCCATCATCTGCCTTCATCGACCCTGTAGCTCATGATGGAAGCAACTTTTACTGCTGCCCGCGCTGCGAATGTCGCTTCAATAGATAATAATGAGACAGCCATGGAGATTGACCGAAATGTTTCCATTATTCGTAGAACCATTGTGGCTTATAATCAGCTGAGTGTTGCCCCTTGCAATGCATGGACTTTAACCGCTGTGTTTCAGAACACGCGTGTTTGATTGATTACAAGAGCACAGGGATGAAACTGTAGGAGACGGATATCCGCAAAATCCACTCGATGTCTTTTCAGCCATGCGGGAAGAATGCATCGTGGAGAATTTAGGAGAATATTTTCCACCTATATATGCTGCATCTGAAGCGACCAAGAATACTGTGCGTAGGAACTCGTTTTGTGGAGACAATTCACTCTTTCGCACTTTAGGAGCGATTAGTTACTTTCAAGCATGACCAGTGCAAGGTTGTCACTTGCATCCATTTGTGAAACAAACTTTCCGGTGGGAAATGCTTTAATTTTGATAATTTCCGTAGCAAAGCAAATGTTTGCATAATCCTACACAAAGTGAGTATAACGGAGGACTTCGGCAAACAACGTACACGTCACGAAGGTATGACAGGACATGGTGCTTGACCTGCTTCCTAAGTCAATGAACCAGATTAGAGTTCGGCGTTTTATTTTCGTTGACATGAGATGGTAGGTTCTGTGCGAAAAGCAACAGCACACGTCGGCAGCTGGAGCAAACATCACACGCTTTGGTAAACCAAGAAGATGGTCAGTTTTTCTTTTCGCCAGTATATTTCTTCCCGTGTTCATGTTCACGCACAACAACCTTTCGTTCACAGCGATTCATCCACGCACCCCCCACATTCACGCCGAAAATTAAGTCTCGCCCTCAAACAGAAGAGGTTCAATGCAGCAGTGTTAACGTCCAGGACTCACCTCAGTCGTTTGAATGACGCTGATCGAGTAAATGCCGGACGTCGTACGTGCAGAGAATAGAATGTGGTCATAACAGCACGTTAATTATGACCTGAACAATGTCTTTTTAGTGGAATCATAAAACATGACTTTCAGATTTAACAATCATCTTTATTTGTGGTAAACAGTTGGAAAATGCTAGTGCTAAGAATGCAGGAAATCGGGGCATTTTGCGAAATTTAGTTACAAATTTTAGCCAGAGATCTATGGCACTAAACCATTAATAAGATCAAGATTTTTCCCACTTCAAAGTGCCAGTTTAGGATTCACTTCCACATATCCCTTCCCATACATCTTTTCTATACATGACTTCAAATTTAATTTTATTTTTGACAAGCCATTCGTGTGCAGTCCTACTGTGCACCTCTAGCGGCTACAAACAGCAATGACAATCACGTGAAATTGATAAAAAAAAAGCTATATCTTGGTCTGTTTTATGAATAAACTGGTCTAAACACGGTTTGCATGTTGCATTGTACAATTTGCAGCCTGTCATTCCTTTGGATCATCGAGAAAATGGCGTCGATTTCGAAAAGAACGACCCTGGCGTGAAAACCATCGTTCGAAATATCGTCGTCGAATCACAGGAAACATCGACGGTATGATCCGCGCGAATGTTTTGGGGAAAAATTCTTATTTTGAAAATTTATGCATTGTTTTTAAATGATTTAACTGAAGTTGGTTGCCCCAAAACTTGCCTTTCCTGTTTTTACGGCAGGGGTTCTCAACCGGGGGTAACTTTACCCCTTGGGGTAACATTTGCCTATCCTGGGGTAAATTCAATGATGCTGAAGTTACAATACTTTGTTTTTTTCTACGGCGCTGGTGAGTAACAAAAAACAGGGGGCAACTTTTATGTTGGGAAGCTAGCAAGGGGTGAACGAGAGAAAAAAGGTTGAGAATCCCTGATTTACGGAGTGATTTGCTTTCCCAACAATGGCAGCACGTGTCCTGCTGAGGCCTGTATTGCTTAACCCTCTTTTACAATAGGGTGAAAACATATGATTGAATGCTTTGTATAGAAACTGGTGAGAAAGATATACGGATGTGACAGAATAATCCTAACTTGGGTTGGTTTCACGATAACGATGCAGAAGTGGGAAGACGGTCACTTCAAACAATGTATTCTGAATGTTGCTGTGCGAACTTTGAAAATTTTTGTGTTTAACATTCTTACCTCTTATCCAAGAATACGTCGAAATATTGGGACTCATCTTGCTGAACAATGCAATGAGGCCTGCGCGCAAATGTTTTGAATATCGAAAAGATTATAGGAAGGCCATCGACCTTTTTGCCCCAAGTTACTGCTCTTATCAAAGCATCTGACTCAAACCACCCTTTCTTTAGTTCATGAACAGTTCAAAAAAATTTTAAATTCTGGTAGAATGTAGAAAGAACACTCCCGGCCTCTGGGTTTCTGCAATGTGTGGGACATCCCTTTTGGAAACGAGACTTTCGCTNCGGCAAATTAATTGCAAGTCATTTGGTTAATTCACCTCCATATCGGGAATAATACCGGGATTGAAAATGTGGGCTACTACACCCCCACCCCTCATTGCATGTAACACGTCACCGACACTTCCGCCAATCCACGGTCGAATGCTCTTAACGTGACGTCGGTTGTATTCTCAGATAACTTCGATCAGAACCGAAGAAGATGATCTCGCCATTGAAGCTACTGCTGGTCAAGTGAAGAAGATGGTCGTCACGGAAGCGTCGACCAACAACGTGTAGTTTTCGCTGCAGCGATTTCGCGCGGCGTTGTCGTGGCAACCGTTGCCTGCCGAGCAGTGGTGATTAGTTGGCACTGTCGCTAGCAATTAGTTCGCTTAGTCTTAGGTGCTGAACGCTTTCATGGTAATCACTCGCGTTTCTCTTTTTATCTGACTGCCATCNCCGATGGCGTTCACTCGGTTTCGTCACGCTATCCCGTTTCTTTCGCGAATCAGTGTGAATATGCCGATCCTATGTAATTAACATTTTTTCTCGTGTCATCTGTAAATCGCTATAGCTGTGAGGGTACTGGCGTTTCTGTATGTGTTGCAACTTGTGGCGGACGTCGTGTAATTTTACGTTTGATAATCAAAAAAATGAAGAAAACGGTTTCAGTTTTTTATTTGCTGTTGACGCTTTTGCAATTTCAATTGTCGATCAGTTACGCGCGTTTATAACACGGCCCCGCTGTACAGTATCGAGGGTCGTACGCATTTCGCGAAACTTACAACTGCTCGGNTTTTACCACACGTCTCGAATTACTTGAAATCTTTCGATGGATTAACTGTTAGAATTATGGCATGCAGTCGGTCAACCGTCGAGAACATTTTCGTCGAGGAAATTTTTTCTCCACACTCATGTCCTCTGACTCTGCCGGTTCCGTAAATCTGACCGCGTCAATCTATCATCTGCAAAGCAATCAATAATTTCGCCTGAAGCCGCTGCTTTCCCGATGGAGAGTTGCAGTGATGACCGTTGCTGTGCTGCCAAGTGCTCGCAAAAATGTGTAATAAGCTCTGTCGTGCAAAGAACACCCCCCAGACTGATGATATTCAACGTTGCGAAAACTCATTGTTCGCACAACCCGGCGTTGCTGCGAAACTTATTTGTGACGTGGTCACGCACACCCGCATTGTCTTCACAGAACGGCCGCACGTCGTGCGATTTGTGTCTCGTGTGTGTGTGACTTTATTTTTGTTCACTGTAGTAATTCCTCCACAAAAACCTAATCACTGCGCATTGTTCGACAATAAAGCTCATCAGTGGAACTGACTGTTGCGTCACAAGAGATGACGTCGCGGAAAAGAGTGAGTGCAGTTGTCAAGTCAGTCTCGTATCTGATGACCTCTCTCAACAATTCTGCATTATCTGACTGTGATCCCACGTAAATGCATGAACCTCCATTTTAACGTTTTTTAATTGTGCAGCACTTTACCATGTATTTTGTTACGCACTAAATTCTCAGTCTATTCTCTTCCCAATCACTGCCTTGTTTGTGTCAAAACAGAGCATTCATATTTGATACTCACATTCATCCACAAAACAAGTCACAAAACTCGCTGCTCGAGGCCAATGCGCGAATCCTTTCATAAGTGCTGCTCCGGGAGTTGCGAGCTTGATGGAGGAACTAACATTGTATTAGTATCAGTCAATCGTTGAAAGCACCAACAAAGCAAACGGTGAAGAAGAAAGGCTACAAACCATGGAACATGAGCTACAGGCGGCTGTAAGTCAAAACCTCAGGCGCAATGAGCACGAGAGTGACGAACATACTGTTGTAGGTGACGTAAAAAATTACAAAGTTTGCTTATGGTGTCCTTCAGCTTGTATGCTGCTTATTTTCGCCTGGCGTGGTTAACATGCGCTTATCAAGAAAGCATTGTCACGAGTCGAAATCATAACAATTACACCTTGAGATCAGAACGCAGGAAAAAGATTGTACATGAAACGAACGTGTTTCGTCGTGGTGGTGAAAGACGGCCGTTGATTTATTCGATTCCACAAAACATTTTTACCGATTCTTAACAGTTCTGATAATTTCTTCAAAAAAATGAAAGACTGCAAAACCAATGTTACGAAAAAAGTCCGTCATTCGATTGTCAGCGGAAAAAAAACGAACTTTTAATCCATAAACATCAGGGAATGTTCCCGCGCATGAAAAAACTGTCGACTGAATCAGTCACTAAAATTGAAAAGTCCGCTGTTCAATCGTTATCATCCGCTAAAGAAACTCAAATCAAATGTTGTGGGTAACACGTTCGTTTGACCGGATGTTGCCAACTCCAGCATAGACCGGTTGGAGGAGTGCTTGAAGAAGATAGCGCGGCAATCGCTCTAGAAGCGATATGCCGCGACGCTGATGTAGATGATGAACTTCGTCTTGTACTCGATGCGGAGATTGTCGGAAGTGTAAGAGGTCGCTTGCGCCTCCACGTGGTAGGTTCGCGCCTGGCCCAGGGCAGCCGTTGTGTAAACTATCCCCTTGTGGTTTGCGCCCCTGATGGCGAACGGTCCGCCGAAGGTGTTTGTGGCGACAAATCTGCAACGAGCAATAAAAGACGTGGTAGCAAATGCACAACAGCAAATTAGACACTGCACTATTTAGTTAAAGAGCAGAATTTTTCTGCTTTGTTTTATTGCAGATCTTTATTCTTTATCTTCGCTCAGGGAATATTCTCTTCACACTTTGCAGCTCGACAGCGGTTATTTTGATTAAAACAGAAGAATCAAAATTGTGGAAACGATACGAGAGATAACTAAACGACGGTTTTAGGCTGGGTTTTGCCAACCCCTGCAGCCCACAGAACCGATTTGCAACCTGAAAACTGCTGATGCCGTATTCCCAGAAAGAAACAAAAACACGGTGTACCACGGAACAGGCAATTTAAGCAAAACGTGACGAAATTGAAAGAGTTACTGTACTTTAGTTGACACAGTCGAACGAAACGCTCACGCGGTGACTGCAAAACCTGGAGACGCGCCAACCAAATTGGAATAATTTACTGCAACTTCCTGCGCAACTAGAACAGCAAATAACCTCGTGTTCAGATGGAGCTCATCGTCGCTCGTGTAAACCGCCAACCGCACGAGGTCAGTGTTTGCTCCGATTCCGAAAGGCAGGGCAACAGTTTTATACTCAATTGCATATTTCGGCTGAGTATGACAGTCTGGACCAACGCATTTCTTTAAACAGTATCTGCGGAAAAAGGCCAACAACATTACGTCATATGTTTATATCCATTACATCTCATGAATGACAAATACAAGAAGCTGCCCTAGAAAGCTTCGTTATTGCATTTGCAATTGCATTATGATGTTTGCAATTGCAGCGTGATTATCACGTTCAGAATAAGATAAAATTGAAGCTGATGCAACTTTCAGTTGTTAATACGTAACTTTCGCTTTCATTTCACCATCGCTGTATTAAGAGTTTTGCAACATTTCAATATCATTAGCTTCAGCAAACAGGCGCCACACCAACGTATATTTCTTCTTTTTAATGCCGCTTATCACTAAGTTTCTGATCTTTTCAATTTATTCTAGAAGAGGTCTTGACTAAACAGCGGCATTACGTTTGAGTTGCAGTCGTTTGTCTTTCACAAATATCTACTGCCAACGTATACAAAGTGCTGGTGGAAAGGAAATCAATATCAATACAATTTTATCTCTCTTGATGCAACTAATTCTGACGATGGTATTTACCCTCCTCTGGTTCTGACATAGTTCGAAGGGCATGGGGTGTTAATGCAGGTGGCGGATCCTCGCTTGTTGAAGCACATCTGGTTCGGCAAGCATACCATCGTACCTTCTGCACATTCGTCAATATCTGTGCGAAAAACAAATCAAAAGCATTTTTACGAAATAATTAAATCGAAATATCGCGTTGCTGAAAATTTTCACTCATCTAAGAGAACTTTTGAGCAGACGTTTACAATTTTTCAAAATACAAGTCAAACCATTTGAAAGACTGGAAACCAAATCAAATCACGGGAAAAGTGCAGTGTATTGAGAACTTTTTCAGAATTTCAGTTTTTCAAATATGGTGCAATGTTAAGCAATTTCACCATACGAAATGACCACACCCCTTGCACGTGTCTGAAAGCGTTAACGATTTTAAATCATTTATTGCAACAGATTCTGCTATAAACTGTTTCATTATTGCTTTTATTGTTGATTTTGATCATGCCCGTAATTCGATGTTAGCGATGTTTCAATCCATATGAACCAGAAAATGTAAAATTAAAAACAAACTTGCAATGAAACTTTGCAGTTATTGTCACACAGCCCACCCAACATCGGCAATTTTGTTAAGTTGTAAAAAATAGTCTGTGACTGGTGTCTGGAATTGCTAACGAGTATCATTGCTTGAAAAAGATGAACTACCACTAAATTAGATGTTTTGGTATGAATCCCACACGTGCGGTGGGTTCTTTTCCACATACGGTGTAAACGTATATTGTACATTTAGCAGCAAGATGATGTTTGATATGTATTTGTTACACTTTGTAGTCGAAAATCATACTTTTTTGTACTTGTCTATTTAGCACAAAATAAACAGATTTTTTTAATCGACGTCAGTGATGGACACTTATGACTAGAGCAACCTTGTTTGACCCTGTGCAACGCACTCAGAATATCTGTTCAACGCACTCTAATATCTATCTTTTCATAATATCTTTTAAAATAATTAAGTAGTTTTTTTTTACACGTTGCGCATCGCATTGATGTGTGCACTGGTTTGACAGCGTCTGTGCACAAAAATGACAGAATACCTTCGCAATTCCTTCCGTTGTCGGCGAGGCGGTAACCGCTCGGACAGAAGCATTTGTAGCTTCCGACAGTGTTGTTGCAAGTGAACTGGCAAATGCCGCGCACGCTGCATTCGTTTATGTCTGCAATAAGACCATCATTAAAAATGGCAAACAATGTGATTATGATGAACTAAGGGACGAAGTGGCTGATGGCAATAATTCCAGATTAAAGAGAAAACACAGTGATAAAAGTAAGTAATGCTAGTTTACTTAGTTTGAAACGGAAAAGATCAATTATGTGAATAGCTCATGCACGAGGTTAATGGCTTGAGCATGCAAACTTTCCAGGAAAAAGGCGTCGACATGCAGCAACAGACGACACTTGGATTGGAAATAAGAAATATCCAAAGCGTCAGAGTCACCGAACCTTGGCACTCTCTCCCATTCCAGTGAAATCCTGAGCGACAGTCGCTGTTCCTTCGGAACGTGATCGTGAAAGGCTGGACGCGTGCAGGACGCCGCAAACGCCCCCGGTTGGGGTTGGGGAGGCGGACCAAACGAGCGCAGGATTTGTCGTCGGCCAAATACATTGACCCGGGTGGACATATACAACGGAATGATCCGATGGTGTTGACACAGTCATAAGGACAAGGGCTTCGTGTGTACTCCAAGCACTCGTTTATATCTGGTGCCGGCGAGGTATGGTTTAAAACAAACTTGGCATGCAAGTGGTTGGTTAGTCGTTAACTGCTACGGCTTTTTCGGAACAACACTTTGCGGACGCGCTAGCTCTACTTCACTTTGTTTTACCAAAAGCCTGCGGTAGCAACATGTGTTACGAGCAACATGCAATGGCAGAAAACACGATTGGTATCCTGAAAGCTGATCCAGCTCAGGTGTAAAATGCGCAAGTGCTCGACTGTAAGTTGCCATATGACAAGCATCATGTGCAAGTACACACCTAAAAGAACAACACCACATAGTCCAGTGCAAGATCTGGAAACACCTTGACACATTCACGAAGTCACTTAACACCATTAGAGGTATGCAACACAGCATAAAGTCTCGACGACAACTAAAGGCAGCTATAAAACAAATCGCCCTGACTCAAAATATGACAAAAGCTCTAAGCACATTGAAAACCATATTTTACCAATGCATGGTGGTGTTCCCCTGCTTGCTTTAAATCCAGGGGGACAAACGCAGCTGTATCCACCGATTGAGTTTTCACACTGCATGCCATCGACGCACTCGTGCGTACCACTGACGCATTCGTTGATATCTGCACAGTCACCACAAACATAAGAGTAAAGTCATCAGCATGTTTATGACCGGGAACAATTAAAGCCCTAACTTGCGCTAGTCTTTGGACTGGCTTGTCATCAAAATATTTTACAAATAACAATTTATTAAAAGTNGCGATTTGCATTCAATGGCAGAAGTGGTTCTTCTCAGTGTTTGGGATCGGTAATTGACATTGACTGATATGGATCTCTCAAATGTCATACCACGAGATAAACGTAAACCCATGGCCATCAAATTCCAAAGATAACTTCTTATTCTGTAAAATGCCGCGTCACGTGCATGTTCCGCTTCATTTACTTGACCGCGCACAGCGTCAAAACACGCACCAAAACGTCGATTCGGAGAATGTAACTGAAACAGGTTCCCACGCATTTTTAAAAATCATTTTCCATACTTTTTCAATACTAAATTTAAGAAATTCAATGCCATTACTTCTCTTCATTTTTTGAAATTCGTAATCATGAAACTCAATTTTACACATTGCATAACACTGCATAAATAATGAAGTGCTTTGCCTTCAGTGAAAATTCTGCTCAGATACTTGAGATTTCTTTTCCATTCAGAATTTCCATACTTTTTCTATACCTACCTAATGTAGATTTTGGCTAAATTCAATACTTTTTCAAGGTCTTGAAAATCAATTTTGAAATTCAATACTTTCAATACCGCGTGGGAACCCTGCAGCTGAAAGCAGCTGTCTCGATAAACCGGACAAACGTTAATTTTACGTTCGCACCGACGCAAACTTTGAAGCGGGTTTTCTCCATTCCTGTTGGACAATCGTCAATGCATCTGTATCCTCCGTCGGTATTCCTACACCGTTGGTCAGCCCTGCACACTCTGCTGGCGCATTCGTTGATATCTATTAGAAATAAAATCCATTCAACTTTCTTTTCTTTCATTTTTGGACTAAGGGCAGGGTTTTTTAAGGTGTTTTAGGGACCCGATTCGGGTCCCTAGAATTTCAAATCGGGTCCCTAGAATCAGAGAAATTCGGGTCCCTAGAATCAGAGAAATCGGGTCCCTACAGATCCAAACCGGGTTCCTAACATTTTCCTTAAAAAAAACCTGACTTAGGGTGAAGCAAGTCTCTGCATCTTCAAAGGGGCAGACAAACGCAAATGTACACAATCGTCAGAAAAAAGTAAACAGTTTAAACAAACATAAACACGCTGATCTGAAAAAACATCACGTTTCTGTTTTAAATTTTACCATCAAAAACGATTCATTGCTGTTCCTTTTTCGATACGCTAGGTTAAGATAAAAAAAAACAACAGATTACAACAAAAATTACCCAAGCACCGTCCTTTTCCTACTTTCCTGTATCCATTGCGACATGAACACCTGTACGAACCAATCGTGTTCAAGCACGCGTGACTGCACACTCGCTCTCCCGATTCTTCACATTCATTGATGTCTGAAAGAACAAAATTGCTTTGACAACGAAGGTCTTTTAATATTAACTTATACATTCTTATAATTACATCAATTCTCGTTGTGCATTTACACAAAAAAGAGGTTAACATTGATATACTGTTAGGAACGTTTTGCAGAAAATCGCATTTCAAGACTTAGCCAAAGTTTGTACTGAATTAATAAAGAAAAACCTCTACTCGCCTTCACAAGTCCTTCCATTGGCCGACCTCCGCAGACCTGGGCCACATGTGATCACGCAGCGATAAGATCCAAGGGTGTTCATGCATTCCAAGGTGGGGTCACAAATGTACTGGTTTGTCAAACATTCGTCAATATCTGCAACAAATGAGCTTACGATGCATACAAAGTCTGTCGTAAGTCAATCATAATCAGTCGTTAACAGATAAGAACAAAATGTCGTCCACCGAAATACAAAGTAGGTAGAAAATAGTTTTAAGTGCAGTTCGCCATTTTCCTACAGACTTTCAGGTCGGATTGCAACAGAATAGGTGACTACACAGACGAGAAGACGTGGTAATGGTTTATTGCGACAAATAACGGTTGGTGGCCAAGCGTATTTCTCGCAGCTCGCTACAATAGTACTTCACCTGAAGGGTCCCAGAACAACAGCACAGTCTGTGCAAGCGACTCACCTTCACATGACCTTCCATCTGGACCAATCGAGTAACCGTCAGGGCATGAACAAATGAAGGAGCCCATTATGTTAGTGCAGGTATGTGAGCATGGCCGCTGGGTGGCGCATTCGTTCTGGTCTGCAGAAAAAAAATGAAATGTGCTTCTGGTTTACAGAAAAAGACTTTTTAATATCTTATGAGAGGCTAAAACAACTTAGTTAGGAGGATGTTACGACTAGTATTATCAATCCCAACAAATTCTGTTCTACTACTATTTCAACAAAAAGTGTATGAAAGTTATTGCTCCCCAAAAAATATTTGGCATGCTTGTATTGATACGCATTTATAGAAACGCTTGTTTTTACTTTTATAACCATTTTCAAATCCGCATTTTCTTGGAGAAAATCACGGAGTTGGCGGTTGTCCTAAAAACCTTACAAGACAGCCCCTTGACGTTAAATAAGTTGTACAAAAAATGTATTTGTTGGTAAAAATATTGATCAAACTTCGCATGTTGTAGAGCGCATAAGGTCTCGCATCCTCTGGGACTTTATTGACACCCTACTGGGGGAAACGTGCCCTCCAGTTAAGAACCACTGCTCTATGCCAACATGCACCCGAGCAAATTCTTTGTTATTCATCGTAGTCATCCATATTCACCTTTGCAATAAGTTCCGCTTGAGTGGAGAAGGAATCCTTCCGGGCATCGGTCGCTCGGATCGCCGCGTCCTATTGTGACGTCCATTTGAAACGACAGCTCCTCTGTGTCGAAGTCGTATTCGACGACAATGTCAGAAGCGGAAAGTCTCTCAACCAGATACGGCATCTGGCCAAAATAAAAACGCTTATTTTTCTTTTGCACTAGCTGGAAAGCAAACGTGAGTAGCAATAAATGAAACGAAGAGCTCAAATGCGATTTGTAATGAGCACAGAAGTCAAACGACAAAGTGTCCAACGGAATGCAGGAAAAGATTTTGTAGAAAATGCGAAACGTTTTACAAAAAAATGATACTGTAGCCGTAAACATGCTTTGCCATAACTTACAAGCAATTTAACGGATGATTGTTTGGATATTCTTCGACAAATTTGTTTTTCTGTTTACTTGCCTAAAGCTTCAGTCAATCAGTCTTGAGGATGTTGAAACCACTTGTCCCCGAAACGTATACCAATTTCGTTTGAATAATCATTTCCGGATTATTGTGTTTAACATGTCTTGCAGGCACAATTCAAGTGCAAGGTCTTACGCAGGCCGCACAGAAGAGGTTTTCAAACCTCACAAAAACATAGACATATCACGCACAAAACGGCGCCGATAACGAGGAGATACAGCCGACAAAGAAAACAGCAAATCACGCAAATTCTCACCAAGCCCCGAGATCTATTGTATGAAATCGAATGATTCCAGGTGTAAGGCATGATGTAACCATCCATTGATATCAAGCGATCGGAATAAGCGTAGAGGGCTCCGGGACCGGTTTGGACGTAGTCCTCAGTGTAGTCCTGCGCAACATGTGCGGATGAAACTTACCGGAAAATGCGCTTATTTACTCTGTTTTTTTAACAAAGGTTAAACAAATCTGTTCAAATACATTGCGTTGAAAATGCACTCCAATTCTTCAGTGAAATCGCGTCTGAAGCACAACTGCTGCACAATCGGAAGCTTCTTTAACAACATATCGAGGTTGCCGGCGTCAATCAGAACTTGACGACATTTTTATGTTTATTGGAAGCGCAAGTCAAACTTTTGAACATCACCTGGCGTCATATATTTCAAATCATGTCTTACCAACTCTATCAAGAATAGAAAATTTAATTGGTTTACTTTGATGCTGATCTCCGTAAACGGATTCGTTTCTGGCACATGCCCCTCTAGAGAAACATCCATTTTCAGTTTTCCTTGCGAATCGAGACCATGAGCTTTGTGTTTCATTCTCACGATGTCTCCACTTGCAAATTCCACCTGTTGATTAGAGAGTTGATATTTTTACTGCGGAAGTGATCGGCCAAATTTTAGCCAAAATTTTATTTAAATATACACTTCAAATGTTTTTAAAACTGAATATTTTAAATTGAAACTGTTTTATAATTTTCCACCCTTCTTCATACATTATTAATCATGTAAAACATGGAGAACAATATATTACCCAATCTTCTTTATTCTTGTATGTGTGCATTAACCAAGTGCACTGATGTCACTACTTAGTTCCATGAGGTACTGCTGTCCTCTCTTACTTAATTTTCTTATATTGCGTTCAACGCAAATCAGTCGTATTTTCCATATCAGAATCTTGCATAACGTAGTGTGTTGTCTCTAATATCAAATCGCAATGGAAACAAATCGCGCATCTGCCGAGCGATGCACGAATTTCTATTCCCATGCATGAGTCACTACATCAACTGAAAACCCATTTACCGAACAAACGATTGCATTTCTCGTTTCCAAATTGTTTTAATTGTGTGACATACATTGTAGAGCAGCAGTAGTCCACAACTGTCGTGGATAATTTCCATTTCCAGGTATCACCAATATTTACATTATACGCAAAAACTGCTACTAAAATTTTACTGTATTTGGCAAATTTTGGCGAGATCGTCTGGCGGTTTCAATTTGTTGCATCGTATAATGCTTTTATTAATCACATAAACGCATTGCGCACATCACACCTTACGTAAAAGTCTTTTGCTCTGAGTGTATTTCTAACAAACTCCCCTTTTGCGCTACACGTACAAGCTTTGCCCTGGGAAGCTATGAAGTCCAAATGTCCTCTGGTTCTCCTCAGCTTCCCACTTTCCCATGCATTTTATGAATCGGTTGACTTGGAACTAATCATAATATGCAGCAGTGCTAAACATCACAGCAACCGTGTTGGTGCCATCTGTGTGTATGTTTTATGCTACCGCCACATATTTGTGCTCGTGTTCTTTGATCTTTCACTGTGTTCCTTGTTAGTGCCAAGTGTGCGTAAGTTGTGTGACCCCTTTGCGTGTGGGTCTGAAGATGCCAGGCACGAAACACCCACCATAACGTCTCTGTCGAATTTTCCTTCGGTCAAGCTGTATCCATTGTACGCTCCCTCGGTCTCCCGTGCCATGGTCCAATAAATTGGTGTCAAAATCGATATCTGGCTCTTCAAGTAATGTCCTTCAAAGATATATAGATACTGGAATTCAAGTAACGACTGAAAAAACAAAGACACTGAAAACAACTATTGCGATGAACAGACCGACGAAAACAGCAAGTCTACTTGCAACTACCTACCGACAGATGGAGGGATGTTGTTTATCACAGCTTTTATTCTCGTTTTTTCGTCTCCGATTTCTGTTCCATTCGCAGAAATCTCGGACCCGCCGAATGGAATGCCATTCACAGAACCAAAAAGAATGCCTTTTCCACTTGTTGGTCCCTCTGCATCAAAGCAGCGTTTTTAGGAAAACGTTGGTATACTTTTAAATACTACACGCCTGACTGGAGGCAGAAGCTTTTGCGAAATGAGCATTTTGAACACAAGCAAGCCCATATTAACTTGATACAACCATTCAAAATACAATTTGCAGTCAAAACCACGTTTTTTAAAAACAGACAAATAAAAACTTGTATACCTTTACATTTTGCGTTTTTACAATTGTCAGTTTGAGTAGCATCTCCAGGGCACCATTTGCCACCGGAGCTAGGTCGTGGGTTCGAACACAGCCTGTTTCTGTTACGCACTCCGCTGCCACAGGTCTTGCTGCAAGTTGTCCATTCCGACCAGTCAGCCCAGTTGCCATCCACTGTAACAAAACATCAAGTTAAGTTACAACACCAAGCAGATGGCAATGATTAAAACGCTGTTTGTCAAACCTTCGGCCAGTCCAGCCTTGTAATAAGACGTAACGCATGACCATCAGACCACAGAGGCGCAAAAACAAACTCTTTGTTTACTCGTGTTGTCTCCCATTAGTGGATTTAAGCGCAGTTACGTTATTTAAAAAAATACTAAGACACACAATGCAGTAAACACTAAGTTGCATTAATCTACAAGTTCTCATTTCAATTGTGTTTGTTATCTTACCAGGACATGACTGGAGTCCGCAGTGCTGTAATTCGGAGTCTGCCCCTGGACAGAACCTCCCACCATATCTGGGAGGGGGATTGGTGCAGGACCGATACCTGTTTGTTTGACCACCACCACAGCTTCGCGAACATGTGCCCCATGGGCCCCAGGAAGCCCAGTTTCCGTTAACTGAAATATATACGCAATTCTCTGTTACGTTAACCACACGGAAGATTTACACATGCCTCAGAATCTTACTTTTTTACAAACATTTTGACCAAAACCCAACGACATTCTCGAAAAAACTGGAACACTAGCTAAAGAGTGCTTCCAACAAGCTTCCAAAATTAAGACTGACACGATTCTTGAAGTTGGTGGTATTGTAAGTCTAAGGTAATCTAAGACAACTATGCCAGCAACTATTGCTTAAAAGTCATAAGGGCCTTGAACGACGCATGAGTATGCAGAGACAAATACACATAGAAAAAAGGGCTTAATATTGACCACTCCAAAATCATGAGATGCTACATTAAAAAGTACATACTAAATACGTCGAAATTGTAAAAAGCGGATTACAACGTTTATGGTAAACAAAGCAGATTGTGCAAATGAGTGTAACAATTAATACACTGTTCTACAACTTCAAAACCTTTTAAAACACCTATATAAATGATTGCAATGATGTTTTCGAACGTTGTGCCTCAAAATCGTGTCTTTGCGTTTCATGCCGAAGCCAAACTGTTGTAATCTGTTTTTTTCACCAAGCACATCCGAACACAGCTGAACACGTTCCAACACACCTGAACACGGGTTCACGTTGCAGTTTTCTTGCTGACGATTTGAACCAGGACATGGTTGACCTCCAGGACTTGGATAGGGGTTCGAACAGGCGCGGACGCGGTTCCGGACCCCGCCACCGCACGAAACGCTGCATATGTCCCATGGGCCCCAGTCGGACCAACCGCCATTAACTGCGAAACAAACAAATCGGATTTGTGATTTAAGGACGATCTTTGGGCTAACCAATCGTTTTTCAAGGTATTTCTTTACATCACGTCTTGCGGCCTTGAGTTGATTAGAACTGCATCATATCGAACGTAATTCAGGTTCTAAATTTAAATAAAATTAGAGCAATTCTCTCACGCACGCTAGAGCTAAAAGAAAGAAAAACTAAAGAACGTGACCGAGTATCTGCTGATCAGTGACTCTTCGCACAAAGATGCTAATTCGTTCTCCTGCTACCTTTCTTTGGCTAAGGGATCTGATGCTACTGCAATGGTTGAACAACCTACTTAACATAACATTGCTAAGGTTAACTAGAAAACTTCCGCAAACTCTTCAAGAGACAAATCGACCGTTTTACAGCTTCCACGGTGCTGATGCTGTGCCAGTCGTGGTGGCCAAGTTTGACAACACTCATGAGAAGAATAGAACTGCAACACGTTTCTTTCGGTCATTGACATAACGGTGACCAAAAAGAAGTTTAGGCTATTTTTTTACAAACAACGACTGCTTGCACTTACGTAGCTAAATCAAATCTCATTTCGAAAGCAAAAGACAAAAAAGGAGAATGCACGAATGTTTTCAATTGTTTACGCCAAATGTTGCTTTGTGAAAAAAAGCGTAAACAGTTTGGCGTAGGCAGCTTTTTGCATTTTATGAAGATAAAGAGAAAATTGACCGCTCCGTCCTACTGGGAAACTGCCGCTACACATCACCTACTAAATTAGTTACGGAAAGCAAACTAAGATTTTAACACATCAAGCATGCAAAAACGAATGCTTTCTTTCAACGCTGTTGTGTCCTTCGCTTGGCAAGTTAATCATAAAATAGATATCACATGGCTTAGTTATTGACTGCTTTAGCAATCACAACATTTTTACCTGGGCATGGTCGGTTAACGCACATTCTGGACGAACTTGCCGGACCGAAGCACTTCGCCCCCCCTCCGGAGGGTGATGGGTTGTTGCAGAAACGGACACTTATCTGGAACCCTTTGCCGCATGTTTTGGAACACGGGAGCCACGGACCCCATTGTGACCAACCTCCGTCAACTGCAAACGGATTAACTACGCTTAACCGCCAAACGAAATAAGCATCACAAAGTATATCATTATGGCTCGTCCAGGCGCGTAGCTGTAACGAAATACGCTTTTCAAGCTTAACTGAAACACCATATGCCATCCCACACAGTTGACGACGTATGGCATCCAAGCACAGCAAGAAAGTTGGAAAGATAAAATATTCCGTATCGGTGGTGCGCTGCTGAAAGCTAACACACCCTTTATCATTCGATGGTTTGGGTACTGCACGCTAACTTCAAAGTTTATATGAAGAACCTAATTCTTTTTGTGGTGACAAAAACCAACCTCACAACCACGTAAACCTCAGAGAAACTCTAACTGATAGAACCTGTGCATTAGTGCATACTGTCAGATGTACCTGTATGGAGGGATATACATTTCATCATCGTGTTTGTGGTATGCGCAGCTATTGTGATATTTTAAGCAACGTCCGAACGGCATATGCGGTGCAGATAGTACTATTGCACCAAAGGGTACCATAGGCAAATCCATGCTATAGGTCAAGAGCACCATTCTTCTTATGAACAAAACTTTTCGTAAGTCACAAATATCAAATGATAGTGAATACAATGGCAAAGCGAATATGCCAAGTATAGGTATAGTGTAAAAATATAGTTTGATCTATGCGTGAAAAGTTTCGTTGAACATCCTGCATAACACAATACCGTTACGTAGAATAAAACCCTGGTTAGTGATAATCAAAATGCTGTTGATCTAATAATGGATTCAGCTCCGCCGACTCACCGGCACAACGCTGGGTAATGCAATCCAGTCTCTCGATCGCAGGTCCGTTGCATGGCAACCCGTCATGTTGTGCACGTGGGTTGTTACATTCACGTGATCTCGACCTGGTTCCCTCCCCACAAGTGACAGAGCACGGTTCCCATGCCGACCAACCGCTCCAATGACCGTTAACTGCGTTCAAGAATCAACGAAACCGCAACAGTGAAACTCAACACGAATGCAATTGTTCTGCTAATGATGTGTCCGCCACGTGTTAAATCCTGGATATTTGTTTGAAAGTTTAAATCACACGCAAAGTATGGTAAAATGTGTTGGTAACTAACAAAGAATTTTCAATCCACTGTTTGCCAGATTGACTGGTTCTTTCCAAGCAATTTCTATACAAGCAGGAAAAGTTTGAAAAACCTTTGAAGAATTTTCTTTGTGGCTCACGAAGTGCATTAATATCGCGAATAAGCAACTAGCGGGTTTCAAAGAATTTTTGTTTTGATGAATTGCTGCGTTTTTGGAATGTCCGTTGACAGCGATCGTCAGAAGAAAAGACGGTAAAAAGACAAGGAGGGCGTGGATCAGACGCTGGTGATGACGACCCGCGACCTATTTTTAAAGCTTGGATGAATATTTCAACTTACTTGGACACGGTCCTTGATCGCAACGCTGCGGTTCTTCCGAAGCGCCGGGACAACTGCGGCCCCCGTTGGCCGGCGACGGGTCTGTACAGAATCGATGTCTGGCTCGCGTCCCTTCGCCGCAAGAGGCGCTGCACGCCCCCCACACTCCCCACTCCGTATAACCCCCGTGTACCTGCGACAGAGTAGCGTAAGGTCTTGGCGGTTTGTGGAGGTTTTCATTTGTCAGCAGGGTGATGCTTGCTGTTTGGATTACGAATGAATTACATAGATAAGGAAACACTTCACGGGTTTTGCTGAAGGTTCAGCGAAAACACGAAGTTGTCCGAGAATTCACTCCCCTTCTCAGATGCACTTTAACGACGTTGCAGCGAATCCGAATCTATAACAATGCGTTTGTATGTTTTGCCGAAGCATCGGAAAACGCTTTACCGCAGTCGCCTTTCGGCTTCAATGTGTCTGAGAAGCCACAGCGCATTCAGCATCGTTCACAAAAGGAGCACTTTCTGCACAACCGACGCCACTTTTATCTTCAGAACTCTGACGCCGGAAACTGTTCATATTATCAATGTAATTTGGGGAGTGCAACATTGCACTTGGAACACAGGATATTACATCATTTTGGAAATATTGATATTTACACTTCTTCAATTACTTTTCGTAAACATCTAATCGCATTGTTTAATTTAGTTTATCATATAGTATTGCATTTCTGGTTTAGATTAAGACATAGAACATCCGAATGAGAGAATATTACNAAAACAAACCATTTGCGCCAAATCTGACNTGCCAACAAACATTCCATCAACAACGTTAGTTAATCGTTCACATTTTGGCTGTCAGCAAAAAGCTCTCATCGTTTCAGTTTCGAAGCCGCACATTTACAAAAGCACGCAGTTAATTGGAAGAATTCCCTTTGATCCTAATGAATGCACCAGTCGTCTTGTGCGAATTGTACAAAAACTTCACCAACGTGTTGATGTAAACATGAAAAAGTTAAAACAATAGAAATCGCGTGGTTTCACAAGAATTACTTCCAAAACCTAATTGTATTGGTGAGTAGTGCCCAGGCAGATTCCTAGGTAAATCGACAATGATTTTTAATCTCTATGATATTTCTACATAATGTGCAAATTTTACAAGACAAGGACTTACTCTGACAGTGACAACAGCAGCCGCATAAACAGACCCCTCATCATTGGAGGCAATGCATTCGTATTCCCCAGTGTCCTCCAAACGAGTCGCTACGATCACCAAAGAGCCGTTGTTGAGGATAGTTGCTCTATCTTGCAAATCACCGGCGCCTTTACTCCAGCCTTGAAGTAAGCAGTTGTTGAGATTTAGTCTAAGAGCTTTGAGCTAGTTTTTTCGGTCATTTTATGGTCACAGACCTATTTTTTTGAAATAACCGAAAACATTCATGTCAATTCGGTCATAATGTCCGAAAATATAGACGAGTGAATAGTGTTACCGCGAGGTTTAATACAATTATGGGACAGATAATAATCGAAGTGTCTCAGCGAATAAAACAGGCCTCTTAGATTTACAACTGTGAATGTGAAGCCATTGGTTTAAGGCCGGATAAAACGCCTCGCGGTAAAGTGCCTCCCACTTACTTATTTCTGGCGTAGGTTCGCCGATAGCTTGGCAGTTCAGAGTGACGCTTTCGCCGGCGTCCGCAATTAAATTTTCCGGCCGTACAGTGAAATCCGGAGCTTCTTCTAGTGTCAGTTGGATGGTGCGGTCAATCTGAGCGAAAAACAGGAATATTTTTGCGAAAATGTTTTCTGCAAAGCATTTTTGTGCACATTTCTGGGCAGTCACAGGCAATCTAGATATAGCGTTTTTCGGCATCTTATATTAGGCTTCACAGATAACAAGCAGTCACCGACATTCGTCAAATGAAATAACAAAAAGTTTAGTTTTCTGATTCAAACAAACTCACGCTTCCTGCGTCATTGAAAGCGATGCATGTGTAATGTCCAGCATCCGTTCTTATCGTATTGTAGATGATCAGAGATCCGTTGCTAAATTGATCAAATCGGTTGTCCAGAAGCACGTCCTGCACGTGGTTTCGATGACGAACACAGTGTCCGGAACAAAATTACAAAATACACGAAGAATCGATAAATTTGACGAAGTGATTTGAACTCCAAAGGTATTTCGATATGAAACACAGCAAGACGTTTTTGCGCTTGCGTGAAACTTTGCGCTCCGGTAAACGTTTCCAAACCAACCAAAACGCGCTTTTTCACGCAAATGAGTTTTTCTGTGATCTTCGTGGAGCAAACGCACTTGTATCGGGAATTGCATGTTGCCGGAATATACAAAGAACGTATGCATATATTGAACTTCACAAAAATGTTTACCCCGAATGAACTACAAACTGATGTAATATCAGATGCATAGCTGCCGAATGTTTCATTCATTACCAGAACCGATTTGCAAAAACCGCAATTTCGAGAAACCGAAAACTGTCAACAAAACAACACACAATTCAAACGCTGACGTCTCTGAGGTGTAGCAATCACAAGTTGAGCATATAATCTTTAGTTTTAGTATTTCGTACCCTGTGAGAGTCTACTCTTAATTTCTCTTGTCCGAGTGAAAATTGAGTCACGCTCGAAGGCGCACAGCTCTATCCAACGACACTTAATCAAGAGTAAACTTGTTGGGACGAATCACAATGTTGCATGAAAACAAAAGCCCATCCATTGTTGTACCTCAGCTTGAAGGCATGACGCAAGAAACCTGACATGGATCCAAATCCTTAACTTATGTGCTGGTGAAGCAGCCCTAAAAATTTATTTGATAAAATGTCTTTGACACTCAGTTGGAAGTACTTTGCTGAAGTCTCGATAGAAATCTATGTCTCATGTCGGACTACCAGGAAAAAATCACGTCAACCAGCGTGAATTCTACGCTTCAGCACGAACTGCGTTTTGCAGGATCAGTGCAGGTCAGTGTTTGTAGGGTAAGTGTAGTCTATCTCATTGTTGTTCACCGTTACACTTTTTGCGACGCAAGAAGGGCTTGCTATTAGCTATATGGGTTGATTTTAGGGAACACGAGCTGTTTTCAGCAAACATTCCCGAGCCACAAACGGCCCACGGGCCAGCGTCTGTCAATCACCGGCTTCAACAAATCCTAGGCAGTTCGCACAGTACATTTTTGCTAAAGTCGCTTTTTTGGTCTGCAGTGGTTCAAACAAGAATACAACAATGATGGGAGTAGAAGGGAGCGCGGGGGATTCACCGACATGTCGCGCAAACTTGATCAGCTATATTTGAATCCTACTTCTTTTTTCTGCAGCAGTTGAGGTTTTACTGATAAAATTTTTTTGAAAGTTCACAACTTGAAGTAACGTTACGTTGATATCGACGCAACTTTGAACGTCAACAACATTTTGAAAGACATTTCGCACGGCGCTGTATTTTAACGAAGTCTTCATTACTACTGTGTAAACAAATTACTACTGTGTAAACAAATTACTACTGTGTAAACAAATTACTACTGTGTAAACAAATTACTACTGTGTAAACACATTACTACTGTGCAAACACATTACTACTGTGTAAACACATTACCACTGTGTAAACACATTACTACTGTGTAAACAAATTACTACTGTGTAAACAAATTACTACTGTGTAAACAAATTACTACTGTGTAAACACAGTACTACTGTGTAAACAAATTACTACTGTGTAAACAATACCTGACCATCCTTGGACCATTTGATCGTGGGTAGCGGGTCGGCTTGAACAGGACAGTTCAACATCGAATTGCTGCCGAGTTTGTCCACTTGCTTCGGGTTGAACTCGTCGAGGAATACTGGCGGTGACTCAACGGTAACTGTGGCGACGGCGGTTCGAACCCCAGCTAAGTTCTCAGCTACACAGCGGTACAACCCAGCATCTTGAGGCCTGACGTTATCTATAATCAATCTGCATAAAAACAGATACGGCGCTAAGAAGACAGTGGTGTTCCTTGTGCAGTGCTCACCCTCCTAGTTTTACACCATCTAGTCACACTTATCGATAAATACGTATTTAAATGATCACCTGCTGCGCCCAGGACTTAGACGCTGACCAGTAATAGTTTGACCTTTAAACCGCCATTTCACGTCCGGTGTCGGAATACCTCGGGCGGAACACGTCAGCTCGAGTCTGTCGCCAGCATGAAGTTCAACACTTTCTGGAGATTCAGTGATAACCGGGACAACACGTACCAGCACCTGTGCAATAATGAATTAATGTAGATTCGAGTGAAAACCACATACACGAAAAAATGAAACTGTTTAAATTCCACGACATGCTATATGGCGCAGATCAACTGTTTCAGCTTTAAGAATACCGGGGTGTTGAGCTTACTCTCTTCTGCGCAATTTCGTTTATTACTTAATTGATGCTTGTATCCCGCGATGGATATCTATCTAGCTTGGAGCCATACCATTGCTAATTCAAGACATCGCACATTTCGTGCAAAGTGAAGATTAACAAAAAGAACGGTATGATCATCGGTAAAAAGAAACACAACTACTCGCCAACTAGGCAATCTGCGTGTTTTAATTTAAAAAAACGTTCATTTTTGTATGGCTTGTATTCAAGAACAACCGAAGGCTTTACCAACACAGATACAAGAAAGTGCAAATCCACGTGTAATTACGGTAAGAGACATGAAACCACTCAGTTAGTTTAACTGATAAATGATAAATGTTTTGACCTGGAACTCTTCAGAACTTCTTCCAGCGTCATTAATCGCTGTAGCGATATAGTGGCCAGAATCAGTTGACCTCGCATTTTGCACAACTACCGACCCGTCTCTGGTAACTTCGATTCGGTAACCATCAGATTCGAACTGAAAATCGAAGATGAAACCGTTTGAACGATTACAGAACAACCTTCTTACTGATTTCTGCAGCGCTAAAATAATAAGGAACGTTTCTACTCAGCCACAAGCAAACGTTATACTTGGGCCGCTTCACCCACCGGTTGGCCATCCTTGGTCCACGTCACCACAGGTCGGGGTTTTCCGTTCACTTGTATGAGGAGGTCCAACTGTTCCCCCTCGTTGACGGTGATGTCGTTGCCTCCCGGAGCTACTATCTTTGGAGGTGAGTTGACGAAGAGCCGGAAGAACCGATTGATACTCGACACAGGATTGATCAAAGACACAGAGTACAAAGCTGCATAAAAGAAATAAATAGTTCAAGGTCAAACGCCTTCCAAATAAAAGTTTAAACCACTAATATACGTTGCTGTGTCCTTGATTATCGTTAATAACTAGTCTCAACATAGTTGCCTGGATGTTTCTGGTATCAAGAATCATCCAAAGTTTATCTATGCACTCAAACAAAGCCTTTTGAAGAAAAATCCAAATCAGACGTCCACGTAACATGAGTAGAAGCAAGAGCGGCTAAACTGTTTGAGATTTTTTTACAAAAGCCGATTACAATTTGAACGACGATACCGTTATATTTGAAACTTTTATTCTGACGAGCATGGACTGGATTTCCACAAACACTTGGAGTTATTTCACTTCTTTCCATCAGTCACGATTTCAAAGTGGTGTTTATGAAAGTATTTCAATGCTGTTCTTAATCACTGATCAAACGCACACCCCGCATCAGCCTCACCCTCATCATCCAATGAAACGACGGGAATTCGCAAAGAACCGTCGTTCGTTTCAATTTCTTCTCCATTTTTCCTCCAAGCGACAGTTGGTTCCGGATGACCGGTCGTGATTACCTCGACTGTAAGAGACTGAAAAAATACACGTTTGCATCACATGTACGTTTGACAACTGGTTCCCTTAAAGAAACTGGATGATGGCACAAGAATTGATGTATGACCACCAGTATGTATTAACGTACAGCAACTCTGTCACCGTGTGTTTTTATGCCGAGAGGAATGTTAATTTTTTGCCTCAGCGTGAGTTATGGTTTCTGTTCAGGACACCACTGCTGAGATAGGCTGCATCGAATTTGTTGATCAACTCCACGAGAAGCCACAAAAAGATGCGCATAACCACGTTTGCCATTGTTAAAACTGTCGCTTAAAGCAACATTACTACATGTAACTGTCAATTAACGCGAAAAACAAATCTGGATCCAGTTCTTACCTCACCGACGTTCACAGTCTTGGCTTCAGGCAACTCACTTCCGAAGTTGGGAGCGGTGAAGACATCGACGACTCTTTCGCTGAGAGCTGTTCCGGCTGTATTTTGCGCCACGCAAGTGTACGTCCCGCCATCTGTTGTCTGCAAAGCAACGAGGCGTCGGACAACTAAAATACTGTCATAGATCATGATATTCACTCTATGCCGGGACTTTTTCAGAGAACCGCAAATGTTCAAGTGACGTGTACCACTTCTCATGTGCAGTGTTTCTACAACACGAATTTGCTCACGTAGGTATGCTGCAAAAAAATTTACAGCTAAACGTCTGATTATCTGAAGGCGTGTACGCTTCACTCGCGGTCAGATACATCATATCCCAGCCATATTGGTTTATCGGTAAATCTGTCAATCAGACTATCGTGGAAGACTTTCAGCTTAAATTTATGTGAAGATGGGCCAGATGCATTCTAAATAAATAAGTTAACCGATTTACACAGCATTTTTTCACAAGAAGATATTCGTTCAGCCTTTACGAGTAAACAATGTCGAATATACGGGTCTATTATCTAAAACATTTTGTTGCTTAACCCACATGCGAACACCTCACCTTTGCAGATTGAATTATCAGGCTGTTGTCGCTTAACACACGTTCATCACCCTGACTAAACACAGTGGATCCTTTCCGCCATGTAACGGCTGGTTCTGGTATGCCTGAAACGTCGCATGGTAGCGACAGAGAATCACCTTCGAAGACAGTCCAGTTGCGTTGCGCACTGCCAATGGTTGGCTTGCTGTGCACTTGAAGGTCGGATGAATAACTGGCTTGTCCTGTAAAGTATGAGCTGGAGACGTTATCCAGCTTCAACCTAACTTACAGTTCCTTAATGAACTTTTGAACTAGCCATGTTTGTAGGCGGTGTTTTTGCAGCTACAGCAGATAATTCATCGAGTTTTTTGGTAAAATATCTTTTGACACAACTTTACTTTCATTGAAAATATTCTATGGGAATATTGCATCACGTTGTAGTTGGAGAGGGTGACTCGTGGATTACGTTGTCAGTGATGGTGTTGAGCCTGTTGCAAAAATGGTTCAGAAAATCAATTTGTTCGCCGACCACCGTCCATCAAAAGCTGTATTGGCGTTTTATTGATGATTGGAATGCATTGCTTGGAAGCGTCGGCGCATATTTCTTGCATATGTAGTTCCTATTTTTTCGTCCTAACTTAAATTATAGCATTTTTAAACGGTCTTTGAAACACTGTTTAACTTAAGATAGACTTTTAACGTTATGAAAAGAATGCAGAGCCAGCGGGTTCGAAGCATTGGCTCCGATACAAATCCGTAGGAAAATATAAATCTCCAACACTTACTAGCGTTTGTCACTCACCGGCAGAGTTGATAGCTGTGCATGTGTACAGGGCATCGTGAGCAAACGTTATGAGCGGGAACACAAGCCCGTGGCCCGCATCGACGTAAATGTCGTAAACCCTGGGGAAAATGTTATTGAACATTTAGGAGCAATTGATAGAGCTGGTCATTTTTAAGCAAGATTTTGCACTGACATGTTGGCAACGCCGAGTCTCTATTGATATTGAAATCAGTTAACATCAAACGACAATCATGCCAGGATTACGTCTACCTGTGAATGTCGCACACTGAAGGTGAAACCAGGAAAAACGTCAAATGAAAAATAAGAATAGTTTCGATTGAAATTAACGCTTTCAGTGCGATATTAATTAATTGACGTATCGCCACCGAACAACTTAGAAACCCTCGGTAAGCATAACCGAACGAACACAGTGTATGTTGACGATTGACGAAGCATCCAGTGTTCACAAACACAAAGCAAGGTTTAGACAATCTAAACCAGTAACTCGTTCTTCTCAGCATTTTGTCGAGTTGAACTCATCTGATTACGCAAATGCTGTCAACAACCAATTAAATTAAATATTCGAACCGCGCGATGCTTTCTCCATTTCGCGTCCACGTCACATCCGGCGCAGGTGTTCCACTGACGTCACAAGGCATTCGAAGGTACCCGTCAGGCTCTCTGATGTATTTGGTGGGTGCGTTGACGATGCTTGGCGGCACTAGGAGGGAATGGGAACATTGGGCACTCCATCAAATCAATGTGGTTTATTTGAAAAGAGCAACTACGCCAGACGTGTTTAACCAAAAACAGGATGACTTTCAGAAACACAAATCACCGGTTGCTTTCATAAGTCCCTTCTTTATGAAAGAAACCATTAACCTAAGGTTTAACGGCTGGCGTACAAATATTAATTTTATTTGACGCAATTATCAATCACATTTCGAAGTATACAAAGAAAGTTTATGAACAAAAACTCAGAGCGAAGAAATCTTGCTGGCATTCACTTGCGCAACATAAAAACATTTTTCCGAACCAAAGCACTTTATTAGTTTTTCTACTTGGTGGGCGCCATGTCTAAGTGACCATCACACAAGTGGGGAATTACCTTGAACAAAAAGGTTAATATCTCGTGCTGCATCTCCAGCTGGGTTGGTAACTTCACAACGATACACTCCTGTGTCACTCACAGAAGCTGAAGCGATGCGCAGCGAACCGGAACCAACCAAGCTTTCGTTGAAAACAAAAGGTGGTTGCGTTAATGTATCATCAACTCATTTATATAGAAAGATAAGGGAAACGCATGAGACCAAAATCTATAAACGTATTTTATCATGTCTGCATTACTCCACATCTTGCAATCCATCGCACGCAAAATAATCGACGTTTTGCGAACTCAAGCGCAAGAAAAATGTTTTCTTCCGGACTGAGAGCAACTCACCTGTAGGCTGGATCGCCACCGACAACATTGAGTACTTCACCGTTCTTCAACCAGGTTACTTCAGGTCGTGGAACACCGTTGACCTCGCAATCCAAGGTCACGGGGTAATTCATGGTCACTGTGACGTTGGTTGAACCGGGGTCGATGCTTGGCGGAACTGCATGGACAAACTGAAGCATCGTCAAAGTGAAAAAAATTGTTTCTAAATTACAAAACATAAAATCCAAATTTTCTGGTCGCAGTGACGCGGTTTTAAATTTTGTTGAAAAAGCTCGTGACGTACGATGATCCTACTTTGACTTGATCCATGAACCACGTACAATATTTCGAATTTGTTTGGTTTATTTGATGTCAACAAAAAAACAAATTTTTTTCAGAGACCCAACTTAACTGGGGACTGCACTTTTGTTACGTAATGCGTGCCATCTGAATGAGTATAAGGGGGGGAGACGACAGCAGAAGTGCAAACGTCCACCAAATCGACAAATTGAAACAATAGCACAGTCATTTTTTTTACCTTCAACATTAAGTTGAATAATTCTCCTTGCTGATCCGGCCCCATTAGACACGAGACATACGAATCTGCCCGAGTCCTGAACCTGGATGTTCTCCACAAGAATTGAACCCTTGTCCAAAAATTCATAACGATCCGGCGAGTTATCTTCGTCAATAACGGAGCTTTCTTTGCGCCACGAAACCTGGAAAGTTATCACATCAACTCATATTTGATTCCGTTGTGAGTAGTCGAGTCATTCATGTGATCACGTGGTCGATAATGGTCAATCACGTGGTCATATGAAAGAACATCTCCCCCATGCCGTGCATCTCTCTAAAATCAGAGGACCATTCATTTTGCCCACAACCGCATTTCGCACACGCCGATACACGGAGACAAATTCTGGCTCATAAATTCGATAATAAAACTGCAAAAGCGTTGATTCAATTTGCTGCTTACGTTTTCTTCAAAACGCACAAGATTTTAAGTTTACTGTCGAAATGTCGCAATTGCCAGTAATGATCATTGACTACAGACAGACATTTGCATTGCATTTTACTCAAAATCCAAAAATTTCAAACCTCTGGGCACATATTTCAAGAACAAAAAGCCACAACTCCCGAAAACATTTGCCAAATCATTACCTTCGGTGTTGGCACACCCCGAGCTATGCAGGGCAGTTTGACCGAATCACCCAAAGAGGCTGTAATTGTTGTCGGTCCCAGGTCGATGGTTGGGGGCTCGAACACCGCTAGATTTATGTCTTGGGAGGTGGTGCCTGCAATATCAAGCAAAGTTTTAAAATGAATGTCGGTTCATATCACAAAACTTACAAAATTAAAACGTGTATGTCAATAAAATTGCGAATGTGCAAAGATTGCCTCCAGTTTTGGCGTTAATCATCAAGATCTTGGTGTAAACAGACTTAGCTATACTTTAAGGAAGATAATTACAATTTGTTTTATTTATTTGAACTTGCAAAAAATTTTTTTCTCGATTGTTAATACAATTTTTTCAACATTTGAAACCAGGGTTGCGTGGTCGGAGTCGTAAGGAATCGGAGGTGTTTGGGTGGAGTCGGATTTCTGACAACACTGGGAGTTGGAGTCGGATTTTTCTGTCCGACTCCAACTTCGGATGTCCAGTTGGATCTTTTTTTACATCACACTCATGAAATGGGAATTCTTGTTGAAATAGTACAATTTCTTTTGAAACTTTTGTTGAAACAGAGATTTCTTGCTGTGCACCACGATTTCCATTGATTTTAACATCCAAGTTTCATTCCCTTCATGTTGAGGAGTCGGAGTCGGGAGTCGGAGATTTTGGAAAGGCAGAGTCGGAGTTGGAGTCGGATATTTTACCTCCGACTCCGCAACCCTGTTTAAAACCCACGAACGTGAATTATATTAATTTGCGTTCACAAATTTCAAATATAAGCATCACCGAACCAAAGTGACAACATAACCTTACGTAATTTCGCTTTATAAGTTCTGTGGCAGTTTGATGAGTGTCTCAAACTCCATCAGTCGTTTCAAAACTGAACTTAATCACCTGGCTCACTTACCAGCAATATTGGTGGCGATACATTTGTACAGTCCACTCTCCGAAACTTGCACGTCGATCAGTTGAAGATACCGCCCAGAGTGGTCCAGCTGTGGTTGAACAAGAAACCAACAATATTTTTTAGAAACAGATGCTTTTCTTTTGAATTAGTTTCGCATGTTCCGAAACAATTTGCCGACAACCTTCAACTAACATTTAATGGGCCACGGGCGTGGGGCGTTCGATAAACAGAGATAAGTAAAACATCAAATACAATCTCAATAACGAGTTTAGCACAAGTGTTTGTTCTACATTTTCGTGATAAAACACTGGAACTTTCAAACAACAAGAAAATATTGCAACAACATCAAAATCAAACGATTTATAACGCTGTAAGGTTGAATACTACGGTTCAACATTTTACCATTCACAGGTGATACTTTTTTTGTTGCGTCCTTGTTCATAAGAATGACCAAGATCGAATTCAATAAATGTGGAATACACATGCATTCATGTCACCCCCAAGCATTTTAACCCAGTGTCGCTTCCTTTTTGGTTTTTGCGTCATTTTTATATATTTTTCGCATCATATTTTTCCAAGCGAGCAAAGAAGCAAAATCTCTTAATCAGCAATTTTCTGTTTTGCTTTTACAGCTGCACACAAATACTCACCGACTGCCCGTCTTTGAACCAGCTGAGAGTGGGAGGGGGTATTGCGTCAGATCTGCACTCAAGTGTGACGTTATCGCCTACGACAGCAGTGACGTTGCGGTCGTTGCTGGCAATCGTTGGCGGTATGTTGACTGTGACGTCATACTGCTTTTCAACTGTCCCAGCCGGTGACGTAGCGGTGCATGTGAATGTTCCTTCGTCCGACAACTTCAATGAAATTGTTCAGTAAAACATTCAACAGAAACAATAGTTATTGCCAATAACGAACTACGAAAATATTGTAAAAAGTATGTCAAGGAGTTTGTTGTAACATCTCGGTGCTAAATCGTAAACAAACATGAAGGGACGCAGGTAATTCAGTTCAACGATGTATTATTATATTTCTATCGTCAGTTACACTGACTCAGATGCTTTATACTTATGAATTGTGAAGTTCGAGTGGAAAAATAAAGTGCAGTGTGATAGGATCGACCTGCTTGTGAGTCACCTCGAATCGTTGCAGAATCGTCATCATTGACTTGCTTCGGAAAAAAATTTGAAGCCGGGAAGTGTGGTCGAGTTCATTACTTCACAGCCAGAACACGGTTAACACAAAGGGAAACTTCTATTTTATCAAAAATCGAAATCTATCAGTATATTTTGCAAAAAAATCGTCTTTATTTTTAAGTGTATAACCAGTAACCACGGATGCTCTGCACCGAGATTTCGCGAACTGTAATAACAGTTGGCAATGTCTATGTCTTTTAGCGAATCACTGCATTCATCTCTAAGTCTACACACTAAAATCACTGCAGAACGAAGCTATCAAGTTGTCCTACAGATAACACACAAGTTGACCTGAAGCTAACTCAATGCATGGTGAAAAGTATGAAAAGTAAGGATTATGAGCATACAGGGAATAAAACTCAATGAAACATTTTTCACAGTATCTTCAAAGCAAAGAGTGACGCAAGCTGTTTGCAAAGCAATGCAGTACAGTGCGTGAGCTTGTTTAACTTCACTGACATTATTAATTAAAGTCCAATGTAAACAAGCATCCTGGACTAAGCTTCGCGGGTGAAATTATGAAATTGATTCATTGATTAAAAAAGATGTAGGTACAATACTTTCGAATAAACTTTTGAACACACTTGAAATGAGTCCAATGCTGGCATTAACGCAACTTGAACTTAGACAGCACGCAACTCTTTCAAACGGAAAGTATCAAAACCGTATGAACAATAACAGAGTTTTTTCCACTAGTTTGTCCGTGACTTGGCGCCTCAATCGTGAAGATATCGTAACACAAGATTCACTGTTAAGCAATAAACATGAAACTGAATCGAAACGTTTTCCAACAGCAGGAGAAAGAAACAAGCTTTTCCGAAAATTCAGAATTTTCGGCCTGATTCGTTTGCACATGTCGCGTGACATGCAACTCATAAACAAGATCTTCATAACTGACATGCTGTACCAACCTGAGCACTCGCGACAAAAAACCTCCGACCACTGTCCAAGACCCTGCTGCTGTCCACCACCGCCTGATCATCCTTCGACCACGTGACCACAGGCACCGGGACACCCGACGCGTCACAGATCAGTTCGATGCTTTCGCCGACGTTCACATTGATTCGATCTTTCTCATCAGAACCGTTTATGCTGGTTCGATCTGAAACCACCATGATATGTTTCACCATCCACCCTTGTCAGTGCGTTGCTGAGTAGAACTCGCGCTTTGCAATGGATGTTCAATCGCGATACAATTTCCATCGAACAAGCGACTTTTCTCAGCGATCTCGAGCGACTCATAGTGTCAGTGTTTTAATAAAAATTGTAATAGAATGTTTGGCAAAGTTCCAACAAAATATCCAGCTGGTGACCAGGCTTGTGCTTGCATTCCTACTCGATGTTACGTGCTTTGAGATTCTTAGCTGATTGCAGTTACAAGTTTGAATGCATTGGTGAATGAATTGCAGGCAAATAGCTCTTGTTTATATTTGAAATGTTCGGTTTAAATCAGTGGTTCTTAACCTTTCTATGCACTCGTACCCCTGAGCTTTTATAAAATTTTCTCGTACCCTTCGTCTTAAATAAAACAGTAATTGATAATAATGTAGTGCACACGGCTTCACAAGTTCTTTAACAACCGTAATAGGCTTTCTCTTCTTGGCACATAAGAATGCAACTTTGTTAAAATGCCAGCAATTATTGCTTCCCCATCGGTACAAATCCCTGCTATAGTAAGGTTCCACCACTATGAATCGTGCCTTTTTTGTTTTTGAAGGTATTGAAATTATTCCCAGACTGCCAGGGCCGGCCCTAGCAGATGCGGGGCCCAATGCAAGATCTGGGCGCGGGACCCCACTGTGCAGTGATTTTATGACGTCATCATGCTCAGTCAACAGTGTTACGATCGTGGTAGAGCGCAGATATCCAGTACAGCACTAACATGAGAATTGAGCACGTTTGCTAATGTTCGAGAGGAAATTTGCTAATTCTGAAGAGAGCGCTCTTTGTTGACAATGAAATTTATATGGCGTTTCTACTGAATT
>JGI24158J21664_10000087_pt1 | contig 54707 bp, 30 predicted proteins | sample Ectturendosymbi3_FD_21664 | JGI IMG/M metagenome (IMG submission 21664) | reverse complement strand
TGAGATTGTGTTCCGCGATAGTTCACTTTATCCGAAACAATTGTCTTTATTTTGTCTGCTAAGGCTGATCAGCGCAAGCGCTGACCGCATTGGTTACCTTACCAATTTCTGTAGCATGGTAGAACTGTTGCACGAGCTCAAAAACACCAGTTTTTAACAGAGAAGTATTCAGGCATTTGATAATGCCACAGCAGGGAAAAAGGAAAACTAAAAATTTGCTGGACTTCTATACATAACAAAAATCGAAAGTTTACTTGGGTGCTTTATGCGCTTTCTCAATTATTGTGTGGTTTAGCAAAATTCGATCTTGCAAACCGCGGTGTGCGTCAGACAGCCCAGCCGCACACTTTCTATGCTCCACCGCTTGTATTCGACAAGACATCAGCGCAGCCTCATTTTGCAGTTGTAAATTGCTCTGACGCGGTGATGACTGTGTTTTACTACCCTGTTTTATCGCGCAGCCTGATATTTTTGCAGTTATGAACTGCTGTGTCGTAGCGTTGAGTGTATTTTCCTCCGATATCCTAATCTGGACCGCTGATAGTTTATGTGTCAGTGAACTATAAACTAAGAGTCCTGTAGATGTAGACGAATATGCATATTGTGTCTACAAACTTCGCCAAAACGTTGGTTTGGAAACATGAAAATGACGTCATATTGTGACGTCACAAACAGCGCACACTAAATACAAATAACCACCACATGCCACTGAATGTAACCCCCCATGAAAATTTTCTGCGTACGCTACTGATAGCGACCTCCCAAATATGTCCGTGATCCAACCTTTTGCGTGTCTGCCTGCTCTAGACAGTACTGTGTTAATCATTAACATTTGTTTGTTATTTTGCTGCTGCAGTGTACGTGCATTTACTGGAAATATCACACCCTACAGGACCCGGTAAAATGCATTTATTTAAGTGTCAGCCTGCTGCCAAATGTTGTTAAATAACTAAACTGCTTTGGAACCTGTTTAATTTTTTGTAACGAAAAAGAACGGTTGCTGAATCACCTTTTTAGTAGCATTGAATCTTTAGGTGTTACTGTTCAAAAATCTGGTAATGAAGTTATGCAAACTTTAGACTTGGATAATACAATTTATTTCTAAAGATAATAATAGTTCGATTGCTTAGTTATTTGCATTTGTGAACCTTCAATTTTAAAGAAAAGAAGAAGACATTCACATGCAAAGCGGATAAAAAAATAACCTGTTTTTCAAAGAGCGACTTTGGCCTCGGACTCGCTTTTGCTTTCGCTTTGATGTATTTTTAAATTGAAGGGGCGTTGTTAAAACTTGGGCATGCTTTTTCCAACATTGTGTGATAATTGGTATTGAAGAAAGGAAATTTGCACTTATTTTCCCCTGAAGTTGTAAAACTCGTTACAATGACCATACACGTGCTATAAGGCTTCTTAGGACTTGCCAAATTAATCCAATAGAGGCGATTCTTTCATAGATTATGGTGGATGGTTTAGGAAGATCGCGATGTCTGGCAGCTATCAGCAAGTTATAACGCAATTGCGATTCATGTTGTCAGAAATTAATAAGTTGTAATTTTAAGTATTTTACAGTTGGTGTCACGTACTGACTGCTTGCCACTGTGCAAATCGTAGATATTAAAAACAAAATGCATTTTGCCGGGTCTTGTAGGGTGTGAGATTTCCTGAAAAAAGTCATTGAAGAAGCGAAAGGTTATGGTTATTCAAAGTTGGCCATCAAATGAAGTCATTTCGTACGATAGAAAGTTCCAGTTTCAACATTATTTTGTACCAAAAGTCTAGGCTTGAACCGTTGCGACTCGTCAACGCTTTTCCACTCTTCGTACCGAATAGTCAGCAAACTTAACAACAGAACTTATAGTTCATAAGCTGGCAACACAAAGAGGTTGGAATTCGTCTACCATCGGAATTTTAGAAAAAAATTCCACCTTTCGCGGTATTTGCAGTGCAAAATCATTGACGATACCCTGCAAAAATTCAGCTTGTGAAAACGTTTTAGCCTCAGTGTGTTGGCATTGTCGTAGCAGCCCAACTCTGGACACCCCAAAATGCTTTTGCAGGGACCCATTTAATGGTGATCTCTATAAAAAGAAAACATTTGTAAAACTTTGCTGTATTAGTGTTATAATTCGTCATGATTTAGTTGTCGGTGTCATTTATCCATCGCAGAGCTACTTAACTGGCGGACTGTGGTCAGACAGCAAAACAAAAGAAATCACTGGAAAGTAGCACACATGAAAAATATTACATAACAATAAACATGAAAGCATAATAAACATTGTCACATCATAGTACTATGAAAACGGCTTGGAACGGGTCATTTGGCTTGCAAAAGCATTTATGAAAGGGGTGTGCAACATTTTTTGTCGGTGGGCCATATAACAAACTTCAGACATGTAGCTGGGCCACACGAAAAATTTAGTTTTTTAACACAAACTGTCGGATTAGGATTTTCATGCATGATAGGGAAAAATCAGAGTGTTGGCAAGGGCCACACTAAATGGCTTGGCGGGCCGGGTTGTGGCCCGCGGACCGCCTGTTGCACACCCCTGCTTTATGACATTACCCAAATCTAGAGAGCACGCACACGAAGCTTCGATTAACAACATGGCCAGTGAGGATAGTCTGCTATCAGTCATAGTAGACCTGCAGAAGGTATTGATCAGATTCAGTTTGCCGAAACTCCTTTCAGAGCTGGAAATGCAACGGAGCAGATTAGCATTACCCGAAGTGCAATAAATATGTAAAGATAAACTTCAGCAAGACGTGTCTTGAGAAGATAGTTCAGAAAGTATAATGTGTCGCGTTCAATTTGTCGTTTTTTTGCAAAATCAAGGGAAACCTCTGTAACTTCATTGCCACTTCACCAGGTTGAAAATCACCTACTTTTTCCTCATATTTCTGACATCTTGGTGAGAAGAGCGTTTTCTTCATGGTCTTGTAAAAGTTGATTTCGTGTGAAGAGAAAGCACAGCCGCAAGTTCCTAGGTTATATAGTGTAAAACGATCTTGTCAGGGCCGGATTTAACTGGTGCGAGGCCCAAGGCTAATTCACTTGTGAAGCCCCCCTATCCCACTGTTATCAGTTGGGGAAAATATAAAAGCGCTACTCAATTTGTGCAAAATCGAAAATTACGATATGGACGCTCTCCAAGCACCCTCAATAAAAATTTCTAAATCTTACAGTAGCAGAGTGTCCCGCGATCACTGCGTTTGTTGCTGCATGCTTATGGCGTAAAAGTATTCAATGGCACGGAATTGTGGAAATCGTGCTTGGCTGTCGGTAACAGGAATTTAATCTCAACTGCGGCGAACCAACCAAAAAGTCACGGTTCAACATCTGACCAAACACATAGCCTACGTATTTCATAAGTTTCACATGCATTTTTTCATATCTGTGCTCAACGGAAGCATCCACAATACGCTGCACGTATGTATGGTGGCATAAAGGCGTTTAAAGCACCAAGGAGTGAGGACAACGTTGCCACGCTTACCAAGGCCAGGGTTTTCTAAGGTTTGACCTTGGTGACCGCTTAGACATTTCAGGAGACCGCAACTACTGTATCATCTAAATACCGAGATGGTCATGAGCGAGCTTTTAGTGTATTTTGAGTGACCTTCAGAAAAATTTGAGAGACCGAAACCATCCCTCAAAACGTCCTAAAGAAAACATTGGTCACAGATATGAAAAAATTCCATACATGCCTTAATCATGAGCAAAAGTTGCTGCCCCTTGCAAAATATGTCAAGTAAAACGCACCCAAACGGTTGCAACTGCTAGATTAACGATTCGTGCGTTTGTTACCCCTTTCAGACGGCAAAGAATCGACGGCAACGAAACCATCGCGCGAAAGGATGGGGTTTAAAATTTCCCTTGTGCTATCATTATTTAAATACGTATTAAATAAAAAGCTACAATTATCAAATCTAATAAGCTGAACATAGCACAGCAAACAGTTAAAAAGTTTTTGTTTTGTCCTTCTTCATAGCAAAATCATCTAGGAATTCATCAAATTTGTTTGCGAAGTTTGTTACTTTCATTGCACAGAATGCTCAGTGTGGATTACCTCTCCTGTGACATTGTGACCAGTGTAGGCCTACCCTCTAGTAAAGTGTTACACTGAGCAAATGTTTGTTTTAGTGAGCATCAATCTTTTAAAGCTGAGTTGCAGAGTTCCAAATGAATTACAAACTTTGTGAATTATCAAAAACAAGTATAAAATCTTATCCAAACTACGAACAAAGTACATATATAATTCAAATGGCTTCTAAAAGGGGGATGCAATAAGTTCAAAAGCGTGCTGCTACAGCCCTCAAAGATGTAAAAAGTGTTAATGATCAAAAACATTAATTATAAGCTATTTTACTTTTATATTTGGAATGTTGCCGGTGGGCTGGAATAGTGCTCCGCAGCCTTTTTTCACTCACGACACACTTGACAACTTTCCAAATTTTGCGGCACACCTCGACCACTAATGTAAAAAATACACTTCAGGATTTATTTTGTGTTATTTGCGCTTGTTTTGATGAGCACAATCGCTGTACGCTAAGCTCAATATCTGATAGAGTAACTCGAAGTTATCTATGAACTTCTTTTAAGCATTCTTTTAAGCATTTCTTTTAAGAAAGTTTTCTTGGGCCAATTCCAACACAAATTCTTAAACAATAGTTCTATTTTGAATGCTTCTTGGAAACGTGGGCGTCGGAAGGGGTACAGGAGGGCCTTGGCCCCCCTGTATTTTGAAAATATTAGCAAAAAAGGTTGTTTTTTTAGTTTCGAGTGGGAAAACGAAATTTCACAACTTTGGGCCCCTCCTAGAAAAATTTTTGGAAAAATCCCCTAGTGCTCCCCCTGGAAAAAATCCTTCCGACGCTCATGCTTGGAAACATTTCCAGTGATTCTCGTGTAACTCAGTTTGCCAGAGCACTATATTCCTTTTAAAACCTTTTAACTTGTCAGAACATGTCAGTATAGTTTCATTTTTGCCTTGCATTTTAATGATGACTTCATTCAAGTGTTCAAATACGTCGGTCATTTTGTAAGTTTAGCAATCCAGCGATCATCTTCAAGGTGTTCATACAGGTGATTGTTATTCTGACTTACGAATTGACTTATTTCATGCCGGAGTTCGAAAAGTCTTGCGAGAACTTTTCCCTGTGAAACCCAACGCGCAGACGTATGAAATAGCAGTGATTGTTGTTCTGATCTCATTTCTTCGTATAGCAACGAAAAAATTCGTGAATTCAAGGCTCTTGCTTTAACAATTAGTTGACAATGTGGATGCAGTCGTACATCGTTTCTGACAATTCCTTTGGTAAAACTGATCATCAGGGCTTCCCTCAAGTCCGTAGCCACTGGGGGAATTGCCACCATCACAAATTTTGTTGTGCCCAGAAAATTTTGTTTCAAACATGCAATCAAAAAATTGTTGGCTCCCAAACGTTAAAACCTGACTACGGGCCTGGTTTTCCTGCGCAAACAGCAATGCATAATTTGAATGACTGGATTTTGACGTTTGACTAACATAGCAAAACCCTCTACCTTCGCCCACAATCATTGCTTTACGTCAGGCCTGCCCTGTGGTTGTAAAAACTTCAGTGATGACGTCCCAAAAACATCATAAATGCGCAGCAGAAGTCTACCTAAGGTTTGAGTTAGCGAACTGCATTGCTCATATTTTCTGGTAAAATTATTCCGCGGCACACCAAGCGTAGTCTCGCGGCACACCGGTGTGCTGCGGCACGTTGGTTGAGGAGCACTGGGCTAGAATGAAACTTCACTGCGCAAATGAACTACAGTGGTACTACAGTACACAGTTGTGCACCTTAGAGAGAACATTGATTGTGACACTTTAATTGATTTTAGCTCTTTTGAATCTTGAAAAAGAACTTTCTCCTGAGCTGTTAGTGACCATCAAGTCAGAAAATGGGGTTTCCCGGTGTTTGAAAAATTAAGAACCAGTGATCTAAAACATAAGATCCAAACGCGCTTCTGTTATTTCGTTGCTGTTTCCTTGCTCTTGTCTCCTTGTGGTAGAGTTCTGTAGTTGCCATCTGGCAAGGTGATTTTTGCTTGTTGTTCAAGCACATCAAAATCTCTTATTTTGCTTAACAGGTCCTGAAGTGAGCAGTAGGCTATAACCTTGCACAAGTGCTTAACAAATCTGATGCCGGAATGACTTTGTTGAAGATAGTTAATCTGGAAAAAATCACAATTAAAAATATTAAACGAGCTTTGCGTCATGAAAACGCTAGTAAAACTGCTGTATTGCTCAGGCTCAGAAGAGGCACTGTGATACACCTTGGCTTACAGTGATTGATATCGTACTGTGGCTTTGCGGTCCTTAGGTCTTAATTTAATAATGCCTGACAATAAAGCTAAATTATATCTGTACAGACTGATGTATATTGGAAAGTTTAATCCAGAGTAGGACATAAGGTTACCAGACATCCTTGAGCGCCAAGAATTGTCCTTGAATTTGCTATTAAACTCGTTTCGTCCTTGAATCTTGAAAAACGTCTTGTTGTCCTTGAATATTATCCGGTGTCCTTGAAAATTCTTGAATACTTTTTAAATTGTTTATTTTTGAACTATTGATAACATTGAACATTCAAGAATCAAGAATAAACAGTCTAAATGAACAGAACAATGTGTAGATTTATTCCATCTTTAAACAGTCGTGCACTGTGCAGTTAAAAGTAAACTATCCTTTTCAAGATCGGTTGTGTCGTCATAATGCGTTTTGTTTAGTTTCCAATTTCGTACATGATTAGCTTCGCCTGACTTGCCTATACGTCAAAGCTTGTTGAACGGGTGAAAGTAACCATGGGTGTCCGCAGAAATTTTTCCAGGAAGGGGGCAACGTCGACATTTTGCTTATATTTATCAGGTTGCTCACGTTGCAATGCAATTGGACCTTCACAAAACACTTTACTGTTTGTACAACCAGTGATCGTCTCAAGACTCATTTTTGCGAGTCTCGGTCTACTAGAAGGTTTCAGGTCTCGTCTCGGTTTCAAAGGATACAGGTCTCGAGACCTTGAATATTGCCAAAAACTGGTAAAGTAAAATTTCTGTAATTCAACGATTTTTTGTTTGCTGTATTCGCAGGTAAGAAACAACCAAAACAGGTCGAAAAAATGCCAGAAATTTGAAAAAAAATCAACTTTGCAGAAGCGATGAAGTCATTTAAAAAAATGCGGCAAAATGCACAAAGTTTGGAGTCTCGGTCTCGAAATTCAAGTCTCAAGTCTCGGGATTTTTGATAAAGTCTCGGTCTCGAAGTTTTAACCAGGAGTTGGTCTCGGTCTCGAAGGTTACGGTTTTGACTAAATCAGTCTACAGCACAAAGAAAATGCCCCATGAAAGCATGCGCTCCATTGGCATCTATTTTGAAGTCTTTTTCAAGTGGAGCTGTATACGACTTTGCCACTAAGGTGTAGCCTACCTTCTGTCATCCGTTACAGTTTTTGCTGAATTGGCGCATAAATGCCGTTATCGTTGTGAATTCCACACAACTGAGTCCGTGATGGACTTGAACTATCAACAACTACGTTTGCGATTCTCTCATTTTAGTCTGTGCTGGTTGAACAGAACTCATTTCTGAAATCTTTTGTCCAAATTGTTTTCCACACTTCCGCTATCAGAAATGCTTTTTCTTTTATAAAGTGCCTAATATCTATTTTGCGAGCACTTTCTACAAATAAGTCAAAATTTAAGAACAATCAACGACCAGATGAATATCAGCGGTGAAAAACCGGTTAAGTTAGACACTCTCGCAAAACTGTTTCAAACAATGAGAAATACACCTGTATCTTATCATGGGGCTTCTCAAACTTTTTTGTTCTGCGACCTCATTTTGAAAATGTTTTTTCTATGCGACCTCAATTAACGGGTAGCCTTAATCCCAAGATGTTAATGATACGTGTGAACGTCCCGCTGCAAATCTCAAACAGCACATTTGTCTATGGTGAAATCATAAAAATGCATATAATGCACGAATGTAACTACATGATAATAAAACTACCACGTAATGGAAACAGTAAGGCGAAAAAATTAACAAAAACAATTCAGTTTGTGGAAGTTATCAGACACAGCTAATGGGATGGAAGCCCTTGTTTGATGATTTTTAAACAGATCATCAATTCGTTGATTGATACAAGATAACGCAGCGCGAAGAACATTCTCAACATTTTTCAAAGAGGATCGTTTTTTGTACATCGTGATGACTTTCAATATTGAGAATGCCACTTCACACAAATATGCTGTGCAAAAACCTAAGAGTGTTGTGCAAAAACCTATGAGTGGCTAGGTCAGAAGTGACTGGACATTCATTTCTTGTTCTCAACCAAAAATGGCATAAACTCTGTTTTGAAAATTCAAGTTGCAATTTTTTGGTTGTTTATAACCCCGCAAATTCATTCTGGGCATGGCAAGTCTGTGGCCTGCTGAAATTTCAATTGTGTACCATAGGCATAACCAGGGTGGAGGTAAGGGAGTCATGCAGAACCGTCGCCAGAAAGTTTTCAATATGGGGGATTTACATTTCTTCCAGGGTTTTTGGGTTTGTGCGGGGGGGCTTGACACTCTAAAAATTTAACAAAACTCAACTGATTTATAGTGTTTCATGTTTCAATTTGGGGGGCTTGGAGCTTTGTTTGGTGGGGCTAAGCCCCCAAAATCCCCCCGTGGCGACGGGACTGGGGTCAATCCCCCTAAATTTCTAACATATCTTGTTGTTTTGTGCAGTGACCCAAAGCAAATATAGTTATTTCTCGCTTAAAGTCAAAATATTTGGCCACTGCCAAAAGTATGGGCTGGCTTCGCCAACGTTGTGTATGTTTTTTTGATCCAACTCTTCGTGAATCAAAGTCCAAAGCATTTCTGAAGGCATGTATGAAGCTTTTAACTTTAGTCTAAACTGCTCGGTGTGCTCTCAAAGCAGTTGGCCTAATCACTAGACAACTAGACCTAGCGTTCTATACACAAACATAAACATCCTTCCTGTCAGAATGAATGCAACAAAGTCAGTGTTGGTCAGTACGTTAAAACAATCATGACGTAACAACGCAAACATGTTGTGATTGGCGGATTATTATCATTTGATAGGTCAGGCAGACATCCTAGCAAACAACTGACAGCATGAAGCAAGGTATTGTCCCTAAAATGCAATAGAAATAGATAGACTCCAAGGTTACTTTTCATTTTTTTATAAAATTTACAAAAACTTGTAGGTCATATCTGATTTGAAGCCAATTTTGTCGCGACCCCAAAAAATCACATTTTGCACCCCCAAATGGGGTCACGACCCATAGTTTGAGAAGCCCTGTCTTAACACCACTATCGGACAACTTTAAAGAACTTACTAAAATCAGAACACCACGCAGCCGGAAAAATTGAGCAGATGAATTGTGAAAACGTGCTGCAGCAAATATACTGTAGCTTTGCACTTAGTATTCACTCAGAAGTCAGAAGTAAACCTTAACGATTAAGACGCATTACCACAAGCCTTTCATGAAGGTATTTCTAACAAACCACGTAGTTTCATACTGTGTGAAAAGAAGCCTGCATACAGTAAGCGTAGCTTGATTAAGCTATTCACTCACGCGCATTGGTAACAATCACTCTCACATTATGATGGATTTTAAATTTGTGGAAGCAGAAGCACTGCTACAGATTCACTCCTGCTTCTTTCACACAGTTTAAAACAACGTGTCTTCAGTGGCGGGTCTAAGGGTGGCCTCGGTGGGCCATGCCCCCCAGATTTTTGGCTGGCCCCCTGCTTTAACCCCCCCAGTTTTTTGCTAAACATAGCAAATCAATCTTTATCACAACGAAAAATCACCATGCAGGAGAGACATTCATGTTGGCTCCCCTACTTTTTTCCTTGGTTCCGCAGTGGCTTCCCCAGTTTTTTCATTCTAGAATCGCCTGCGTGTCTTACCGTTATCAGCAGTCACTGTCTCGCTGCATCACCTGCAATAGATGTCTGAGTCTGAGGCTACAGTCACATGAGGAAAAACGCATTAACTACTGCAAGGAGTGGACATGAGTGAACCGCTGGCTCATCACTGCATCACACCAGAATAGTGAAGGTGTCGCTTGTGTAGTGTTAGTGCCATACTGGTAAATAAGTGTTATTGCAAGAATTAAATCAATTAATTAATCGGAATCAAGATGCCGACTTCAGATTTTCTAAAAATTTTTGGTTCTTAGTCCCAATTTCCAGGGAGGCAAATACCCGTTTCACCCCCCCTGCAGACGCGCACGGAAGTAGCCCACCGTATCTCTGTGAAAAACAAAATGTCCTTGAAAAAATTTCAAGTGATCTGGCAACCCTAGTAGGATATCAATCACTGTAAGCCAAGGTGTATCACTGTGCATCTTCTGAGCCTGAGCAATACAGCAGTTTTACTAGCGTTTTCATGACGCGCAGCTCGTTCAAAGTCAGTATAATTAAGTCAGTCGTTCTCACTACAATAAGGTAGGCCTATATAATATTGGATCTTACTATGTTTTTATTGGAGGATAATGCTATCCCTACACATGCCTCTTATCTGCAATATAACTTTGAGCTTTCGTCAGGTGCGTATCATTATCAAGCACGAGCAACCACAAGTTCTTTCGCGCATAGATGTAGTAGGCAAATTTTTGGGGATGCGAAGGATTTTTGCCGAGATTTCTCCATACTTGCCCGAAAAGTTTTTTTGTGACTTTTGCCTATAAATTTTCTCCTACAAAGATCATGAAGACCTTCTTTAGGTATAACTTCCAAAAAAGGTCTTCATGTGTTTTTCTGCAAACGTTGGGCGCTATGTCTTGAAATCAAACAACATTGGGTGCCATTTTTTCCCGGATTTTCATATATTTTGCACAAATTTCCAGGGATTTTGCTCGAATTTTCGACAAATCATTACTTTTGGGGATGCGCTTGCACCCCCTGCACCACCGCCTCCTACAACAGTGCTTTCGCGTAATTCCCACCTAACAATCGGTGCTTTAATCAGTAAACGCAGGCAGCCAACAGTGCGGTGAGTATGACGACTCCAGACTCGTAACCAGGGAAGGCAACCGGGCAGTTGTTCCCCCCAAAATTTTCAAAAATATGTTTAGTTGTTGGGCATAACATCAAGCATGGGCGTCCGCAGGGGGTGCAAAACGGGAATTTGCCCCCCTGGAAATTGGACCTAGAAACAAAATTTTCTAAAAAACGTAAAGTCAGCTGCTCAGTTTCGATTTGATTTAATTCTTGCAATGACAGTTCATTTGCCACTAAGACAATCTCACTGCACAAGAGCCAGGTTCACGGTACTGGTGTCATGCAGTAGGGAGCTTGCAGTTCACTTACGTCTGTTCCACGGCGTGACCGAACTTGGGAGCGGATTCGTCTGCTGTTGGTCTTTATTGCGTAACAATACCATGGTCATTTCAAGTTAGGATAGCAGGCGTTTTGCCGCATGTTGCTGCTTGCTGTTGAACGCAGATATCTTGGCAGATAATGCAGCGAGACAGTGACTGCTGGTAGCGGTAAGTTACGTAGTTTTATACTGTGTGAAAATAAGCCAGAGTGAATATATAGCAATGCATTCACAAGTGCGAAATACCCATTTTTAGTGTGAGACTGAGTGTGACCAATGTGCGTGAGTGAATAGCTTAATCCAGCGTGGTCTAACTCGTTTTGACCCTCGGGCCATTTTGCAAAAACTTGCAGGCCATTTCTAACAAAATGATGTGTAAAACAACAGATCCACATTGAAATTATTGCCCATCAGCAAACAGCAATTTATTACAAATCTCTATCAGTGGGATGCATGTGGTGGAGATTTCTGACACTATCGTTCCTATATCAAACCCAATATGTTAGTTGTCGCAAGGCTGAAACTGCTGTACAGTGTTTCACTTGCAATTCGATTTCTATTTTTAGATTTTGCTTGCTTTATGGCAGAAAGTATGCTCCAAATATCGAGTGCATTTTTTATGCGAAATCTTCCAGTTTGGAAAGCCTGTCTTTACTGACCACTTTCCAGAATCTCTCTACAGTCTAGTAGTCTAACACCGTTAATATTATACATTTAAATTAAAATGATGCTATGCCTGTTCTAACTAAAATTACCCAGTGTAACATATACTCAAGAAAAAACAATAAGAAAGCTCGCGGACCTTAAAAATTCTATTCCACGGGCCTGTAGTTGGACCACATTGTCTTAATCGAACTACGCTTATGCAGTTTTCTTTTTACGCACTGCGTGGCTTGTTATGTATGCTGGCTTATGGAGTGGAAATGTACATAAGGTTTAGTTCTGACTTCTGAGTGAGCAAGTGCAAAGCTGTATTTGCTCTGGCGAGTTTTCATAATTAATCTGTGCAATTTTTTAAGCCTGCGTGATGTTCTTCTAACTGTAGCAAGTTGTTCGATAGTCGTTGTTAACAGGTCTACTTCTCATTGCTTGCAAGAGTTTGTGAGTGTTCAGCTTTCGCGTTTTTTCACCGCTACTGATGTTCTTTCTTACCGTTGATTATTCTGAAATAATGACTTATTTGTAGAAAGTGCTCGAAAACGGATATTAAGTAGTATATGAAAAGAAAAAGCATTTCTGATAGACAAAGTGTAAAAACATTTCAGAGTCAGACTAAATTTTGAGAAGTGAGGTTCACATTGCAGACTAATTTATCTGCAGTTCACAATAATAATGATATTGGATGATACCCTTATTCAGCAAAAGCTGCTAAAGTATGACAGAAAGTAGTCTACAACCTTTTCGCAAACTCGAATACAACTCCACCTGAATACGATTTCAAACAATGCGAATGGAGCACGTGGTTTCATGGGGAATTTTCTTTGCGGTGTAGCAGGCCCGTAACCAGCTTGGGACACCTGGGGGCGAAGAGTTTTCTGAGTGGGGCCCAAATTTTGAAAACTATGTTCAACATATTTCCAGATGGGGAGGAAAAATTTTGCAAGGGGTCTTTGCCTGCCCTGCTCCCCCTAGTTACGGACCTGCGGTGTAGAAAGGGTAAACCATTTTGTGAAGGTCCATTTGCATTGCATCATTCGCAATTTGAAAAGGATAAGCGAAATTTCGACGTTGCCCCCTTCTGCGGACGCCCATGACAACAAGTTACAATATTTCCTCCCCAGAAGGTATCAGCTACAGTTGTGGCACAGATGATGATACTATATCCTGTATGCGGTTTGACCAACGGATCACACTGACATTAATGGAAAATACCTTGGCCTTAACAACACGATATCGGATTAGGTGAATGAAACAAATTTCATGAATAGTTAAGACATTATTTGTTGACGAACATTTATCGAACTCATATTTTACTGGCAAATTGACTCTATGCATACCACAGGTTGCTGGAGACCCTTTTGCATCCTGAGGGCCTAGGCTTAAGCCTACTATGCTTATCAGTGAATCCGACCATGGAAGTTGTATTGCCACGAGAAGATGGTCAACAAGTTTCTGCCATTTCCATGGATCATGAGGAATGCAGGATTGAATGTTAATGTGGTACTCCGGCATCACCTTGTGATTGTGCAGTTGATGTTTGTTGATGGTTTCCCCTATAAAGCCGGCGAAGTTATGATCAGAGAGCCGTGAAAACATCCCTGGATGAGGTAAACTAAACATCAAGGAATCCAATGAACTTGACAAAAAAGTAACTTTACATTTACAATTGTTTAGATAAATTCATATTTGTGTGTACTTGCTGCACTGATTTTTTGGCAACTTTCAGATAAAATCAAAAAACTCGTTCCCCGCATCCCGTTCAGCTGTTTTGATCCGTTTTTTTCCCTTCGACGACGTCTGAAGAACCCAATAACACAATATTCTGAAAAAAGTGAGCCTGGTGTCAAGCGAAATTTCTGACTTCTGCGAAATTTCTGACCTATTATTTTTTGTCAGTATTTTTGATGTATGTTGTGTAAATTAAAACTTGTTGGTTAGATGTCATTGTCAGATACCCACAACAAGCTACAATACGAGAATAACTGCAACCGCTGAAAAGTTTTGGACTTAGTATAGCAGTAGACCTCAATTATGTTTCTTTTTTTAACCCAAACCCTAACCCGACATACTTACCTAAACACTAAACCCAAATAATCAGTTTTCTCATCGTATTTGATATGTAGAATAGTATTCTGTGCTTGCGCACATGACGTGAAGTCAGAAATTGCGCAAGTCAGAAATTTCAGTTGACACGGGGCTGTTTTAGGGGTAAAATTGGGGGTAAAATGTGTGGGTTGGGTCGGTTGACTTCCAGATGACGTTCTGGGTCTTGATAAAAAATGTAAGGGTAATTACTTGATTTTTCTTTAAAATAATCCAGGAGAAAATCTGAAGCTTTACAGACCTTGATTAGCCTGCTAGCCTAAGGGATTGTTGATTATGGGCTAAAAAAGACAAAAAAATTGGCTCAGCCACCTAGTGAATTTTGTTACTTTTCTTCAAACACATATTTTCCTGTCAATCTTTTGGCTTGAAATTTGATGGGAAGTTGTAAGACACCCAAAAACACCTGTTCTGTAACTTTGAGACGGTTCTTGGATGTTGACTGGTAGAAAAGTGGCTTGAATAAAAAAAAACGAAATATTTGGATTTTGCCCCGTCTGACCCCCCACCATAAATTTCAACCTTTTTGATCATCATCGCAAAGGTAAGGTCCTTACCGACATATGTTATGTTGAAAGTTTATTTCCAACGTTTTTGGTTTGAGCTCTATGGCTTTTTGAATGGAAGCAACGCATTCTTCTAGCTTACGCGAAAACCAGTTTTTCCCCTAAAACGACGTCACAATAACATCACAGGTGCGCGCAACCTACCTCAAAAGATTTGTTGCTGTCTCCCGGACCCAGCGATGCCTTCACGGACTTTCTAGCTTAATCCCTTCAGAAGTTATGGCCGATCATAACTTCTCCGGCCACTACAGGGCGTTAAAGGGTGACAGGCATCTGTATCGCAAGTTGGACTTTCTACTTCACAACGATCATGATCTCCATATCCAAGTGCTTCTTGACCATCATCGTTATGATCCTTATGCTTGTTCTCGATAGTGCTATTCGACCTAGTATTCTGGTTAATAACGTTGAAAAATTTGTCAGCTTTGGCAGTTTAGCAACAATTCTCTAGAAGCTGCAGCTTCTTTACTTTTCTGCGCAACACTTTCAACACGTTTCATTTTATAGTAGGTGACTGTTGCTACCTTGCTGCGATAATTATAATGTACTTTTATGAAAAAACACAACACGATTAAGAGGTCAGAAAAGTACGCAGCATTGTAATAACAATAATAATTTTTTACTAAGCTCTCCCCTCCCCTAACCCCAAGAAGTTATGGCACATCCAGACACCGAATGGCCTTCACAGCAAAATATCCTAATTTTTTTTCTTTCTTATTTCAGTATTTTTAATGCCATTTGCAGATACAATTTCGGGCCACCTGTGACAGCGTGTGCCGCCCATTGGGGTTATGGATGGCGTATGATACGGATCAGTGTGTTGGTTATTTGTACCACAACGTCACCACCCTGTCCTAATCTCGGTGTCTATCCCGGTTATGTAAAGAAAAAGCTAGCCGCAGTTTCCATTTTTGTAGATACAATCGCAGGGTCGTGGGACTTGTTCATTCATTTCTATAGAAGTATTTTCCTGTAGTTCTACGCTAATATATGTAAGAAAGCTAATACAGAGGATTTCGTTGCTGCAACCAGTGTCGACATGGCGGTGAACTAAAATAAGGAGACACGGCATGTATCCACATACGCAATGTTGACTATCTGTGCATTTGTGGTCATATTTCCGAGTTTCATTGTCAATAGAAGTGTTTCCTAACATTATAACCTTTTATTGTGCAATGTATACTTCTCGCACTAACACTGTTGCTAACCGATTGCCAGTGAGGCAGCGTAGATACGCAGCCCCGCTATTAAAATTTTTGGTCAATGTTGGAGGTTTGCGCTCCACGTTTATATTTTGTGCTCAGACCATGTTACAAATCTAAACTGTGGGCCTTAAAATTCATTGATTCTTCATCAAATTCTTTTATTCGATCACTTCACAGGTTTGATACTTTTTGCAAATCTTCAGTTTTCTCCATTGTTTAGTACTCTTGTACGGCGATGACCAATTGCCGTAGTTGCTGCCGCTGGTGCGTTCTCTTGGTGACTGCTTTCTCCAGCATTGCTTATGCGCAGCACTCAACCTTGCGTGCTTCATGCGTCATGATTTTTGCTTTTTTTCTAAAAAATGCCTTGCAAAATCATTTGAAACCTCAATCAAAAAATTTACCGGTCCATGCTTCTGTGAGTATCAGAATCCGACAATTTTAGCCATTTACTTCAAAACCTGTTGTAAAAATGTCTTCAGTTTTTTTCCCAGTGCTGAATTACTATTTAATGATTGAGTGAATGCAATTATAGCCAGGGCCGGCCCTAGCAGATGCGGGGCCCAATGCAAGACCTGGGCGCGGGGCCCCACTGAGCAGTGATTTTATGACGTCATCGTGTTCAGTCAGCTGTGTTACGATCGTGGTAGAGCGCAGATATACAGTGCAACACTAATACGAGAATTGAGCACGTTTGCTAACGTTCGAGAGGAAATTTGCTAGTTCTGACGAGAGCATTAAAATTTATATGGCGTTTCTACTAAATTCTCAAGCGCAAGGTGTATCTGGCAAAAATTAACAATCTACCCAAACACCATGACGTGGGGCTCCAGAGGTGCGGGGCCCAATGCAGCTGCGTCGGCTTAAGGCCGGCCCTGATTATAGCTGGTGTGTTGTTTCAGTGTTTGACATCTCCCTATGTTGTCCGTACTTATCAATTAACACTTGCTTAGTACTGCGCTATGGCTAACAATTTTGGTGTTATTGTGTTATTCAAGTGCCCTTGTGGTATGGACCATGAGTCTGACGCAGAAATTAAAATTAAATTAAACTGTTTCATTTGGAGTTCTTTACTTAAAATCAGGTTAAACGCATAGTGCCTCACTACATCGTAAGCGTTGGTGTATAGTTACAAGTTTGAGGCAAGAATGTTTGCAGAAATGAGATCATGCATTTTGTTTCTTCATACTTTTATCCTGAATGAGACCTATGCTCTAAATCAGTGTTTCTGAAACCTTTTTATTCCATCGCCCCCTCTCGACACGTCGGTTTCGTCCCCCAAACCTGACAAACCAAACACAAGGTAGTGAATTTAAAGAATTTTATTTAAAGAAAGTATTAAATAGCTGAACCAAGCCACTAAATAGCAGAACTGAGCAATTCTATTATGACGGTAATATTACGTTCAGAATTCTTGTGGAAATAATCCACACTGTAGCCGGGTGCATTGACGATCCAGAGTAACAATTTTATGGATAAATTGCTTTAGCAACATCCTCCAATGATAATCATAGTAAATTAAAATTTGCAAGTAGGCTACTGAAGTTAACTCAATGATCGATTAGTGGTTGAGCATTTTCGACTCCTTTGTGTTGTTTTTCCCCCTATGACACCCTTTCTTTTTTTCGCCCTCTTGCCCCTCAAAATCGCCCCCAAGTGGGTGATTCCGCCCACTTTGAGAACCACTGCTCTAAATTGGTTTTTTGATTATGAATAGATTTTAGTTCGAGATTTTCTTAAGAACCAGTGGCGTATCCTTGGGCATTCAAGACGTTCACTGAATGCTTAAGTTTTGCGCAGAAGATATTTTCAAATACTGTAATAAACAATGAAGATTTTTCCTGGGCTTTTCCTTGATGGCATTTGTTCATAATCCAAGAACACCCTGCTTTGATTTGAATGCTTTTTCATGGCTGAACAACTTTTGGATTAGGCGCCTGATCGGTTTCAACGAGTTCGAATCATCGCAAGGCGTTCATCTCACCTCAGTGAACGGAAATCAATAAGCAAAGAACGGAAAAAAAAGAGACAGTAGCATCCACTTTTACAATGGCAAGGCGTTCATCCACCTCTGATGAACTGCGAAGTAATCACTGGGCTTGCTCATATTTAAGTTACTCAGTACAACAACTACTCTACAGCTGGAGGAGTGTAGAGAAACGGCTACTTTGCTTATTGCAAGTGATGTAGCAAGAGTTTTGGTACTGGTTTGCTGCAGAAATTAGGGGAAGGCGCAAGGTAACTCCAGTTATGCAGAATTGTGTTTTAGATAATTTGTATCGTTGAATGTGTTTTCATCTGCTGTCACCGTGCTATGTGAATTTAACTGCTCTGTTTTATCGTGGAACAATGAGTTTTAATTTTTGTGAATGGTGTTGTTGCACTGTTCCGTGTGTTTTCTCGGTTGTCAGCGCGTTGAGTCCGCACTATGCTGTCGTAGCGTTGAGTGTTTAACTCCACTAGGTGGAATGCTGATAATATATTATGGTAAATCAGGCGCGGATACAGCCAGTAAGATTAGGGGTGTCGATTTCAGTAATATTTGGTAGTCAAGTCTCATTACGGGTTCACTACTGTAAGAGAGATGAAATATACTTCACAAAACTGCTGTGACAAAACAATGGACGGCAAAATAGCCTTATATCGCAAATGCTGTTTTTCGAATTGTAAAAAATCATGGTGAATAAAGTTACTTTCGTAGGACTTGGGGGGGAGATCGCCCCCTGGATACGCCCCTGTGGTAAATACATGACATACGGGTATAAGGTATACACCACCTAACGGCAATAGTGAGTGTAGGACATCATGCATGTTCTGTTATCAAACTCCGCCGAAATGTTGGATTGGAAACGTGAATAAAACGTCATAGCGCAAAGTCACGAACAGCGCACACCAGGTAAAATGACCACCTTATGCCGCCTAATGAGCCACCAGTGAACTCGGCACCAGAAAGGTCACCGTACGCCACTGTTTAAAAACCTGTATGAGCATGAGTTTTCGAATCGCAGGTTGGTGCCAATTTTATGTTTTTGCTCATCTTGTGCATGCGTATCCATTACGTGCATGTGCGTCTATAGAATGTCAGGCAGACGAGTTTCACACCACATGGAAACCAAATCGGTTACAATATAACGAATAAATTTTGAGATAAATTTCTATTAGGCGGCCTGAACTAACACCTTTTGGCGGACTTTATCATCGCGCAAAACAATTCTACGCAGTACTTTTTCTGGTACTAAATTTTCTCTGCACGTTAACTTCAAGCACTTTCAAAATTACACGCTACAAACTTTCTATTTTTGCCATTTATTGTTATTTTAACTGCTATGTTTTCTTTATCATAAACGTGAGAAGAGAGCAGACTATTTGCCTTGAATCAAAGGACAATGCAATGTGTATCGCATGTTCGCATATTTGTTCATTTGCAAGCCAAACTATTGACTCGAGTTCTTGCGTTTGTCATCCGATTGATTTACAAACACTGTTCCAATTTGAAGCACCATAACATCGAGGTCGAGAAGTTTCTTGTTTTCAGAAAGTTTCGAAAATTTTTGTAAATATGTCAGTCGAGGCAACTAACGACTTAAAACAGCTTATCAGAAATTCAGTAATTTTTCTTCTGTCATATGCATGCAGCGCTTCTTAAAAACATTTAAAATATTTATTACCTTAACAAAAAACAAATTTATTACCTTATCCCCCTCGTGGAGAGTACTTACCTTAACACGTTAATTTTTGGGGAAACACGGTGTAACGTGTATGTTTGAAATAGTAGCTTCTGTAAAATGACAACAATAAGGAAGTAATCAGGTTCTTTTACAAATGGCCAGCGACTTGTTGTTGGGCTGAGCAGAATTAAATCTTCTGGTGATGGTTGCATATCTGAAGAAACCTGCAAATCTCTTGTTATGAAACGTAGGCAATTCGAAAAATTAAACAATAAAGTTTTTTTCGAATGTGGCAGATTTTCACAGCTGATTTTCTATCGTTACTCGTGTGTGCAACATAAAGCTTTGAAAAATGTGATAAAATATAATCCACAAAAACATTTGCAAACCTATTGTCCATGATTGATGTTTTCTTTTTTTAATTTTGATTATTCGAATGACATCTTCGATAAATGCCCACCAACCCTTAATCTGGTTAAACACACTGAAAACCGTGAAACATTTGTTGGAGAGGAAGCATTGAACATTAGTCAACTTTTACGTTTGTCTTCTAACAGCTTTCCTGATATGTTGAAAAATTTTGACAAAAGCTAACCAAAAGAAGTGTTTTTTAACCTACTGTTAATATTAGGAAAAAGTAATTCAAGTTAGAACCAATTTTTACTGATGTTTTGCTGCAGTCACACGAACGTAAATGACGCACAAAATAGTTTAGAAGGAGTTGTGAATGATGATGATAAATAAATTTAAATGAAGAGCATGTGCGGATCTACGGAGTGCCTGTGGAGTCACAGATAGAGAGTCTACCGTGGCTACCTGAAATTTTATTTTAATGTCAGGGAAATTTCTGTTTTCTATTTTTTGCAGCATGACTGGTCTCCCCGCAAGCATAAGTGCCCTCCAGCACCCCAAGTCAAATTGTATGGCTTCACTCCTGATTAGGAGCAAGTGGAAAGACTAGATCGTAAATTCCTCACAGATAGTCAGAGAACCTTGCATTATTTTGATACATGCTCGAAAGCAACAGTGTGTTAACAGTACAGGAAGCTTCTATGCGCGTTTTGTTGACCACGTGAACTGTTGATAAAAAAGCCGGTGAAAAAGTTTGCTCCACGCTGTTTTTAGCTTAACCTCTGCCCGACTTCCGGCTAGGGAACAATTACTTTCATTACAGCACGTTACAACCACTTGTCTAGTCATTAAGACGATGTTGGGAAGGAAATGAAAGGAAGGGCTCCAGCGGCGCTGAAAAAGTAGTGACAATAATTGTTACCGGGACGTTGATACCGCTACGTACCAGAGTGGTGCGTAGACACACGCGAGCTGGCCGCCGGAAAAGGAAAAAGGCATTTAGAGAAACACGACCGTCCCTCGCGCCGTATTGCCCTCGCTTGGTCTTTGTTCAGCATCTGCGCGTAGTGCTGATTGTTTGCGCTTCATCGCTTCTACTTCCGCTGTTTTCGACGATCGAGCGAAGTGAAGGGCTTTCGTACAGAGAAGTAACTGCTGGAACGGATGTACGCGTTTGTTTTACAGTTCCGTGTCCATTTCGAAGCTCAGTCGCCGGTTGGCTGTTGATATTGTATTGCGTTCAATGGCAAGACTAGGTTGTTAATTTCACTTAGGTCTGAGAAGTACAGCTGTATTTAGGGTAAGGCGTAATTATTAGTGTATGCGATTCATACAGCGACTTTTACTTGAAGTTACTAGATAAGTTGAGACATACGTACTCTCATAGGAGTCAGCATTGTAGATATTTAGCGAGTAATGCGGATATGAACAATATGACGAGTTTGTTTTTCCATAACGCTGCAATGTTTACTACAAATGAATACTTCAGGTACATATTAGTTGGTTGGATAAAATGTATCGGGTGTTTAACATGATGGAAAATTTATTCTGCAGGCTGAAACAGTTCTAAAATTTTTTTCGCTGTAGCCACTTGACACATGAGCTTCTGTTAAACTGAAAAAAACTCGCGTCGCATTTGGATATGATGACGCTGAAATACGAAAATGCTGAATTAGATAAGAACGCGGCTCTTACACCAGACGTTGCAGACAGAGCTAGCACGAAAACCAGCCACTCTCCGGAAGTCGGCGAAAACGACAGAACGAATGAACAGAAGTTTTTCAGCCGGGCGCCTGTCAAAAGCATAGAATCGCAAGCTGGTAAGTACCAACGAAAACCCAAGTGTTGATTTCTACTTATGTGAGTGATGCATAACTTGGCATTGAAGAGTGATGCTTAAGACCGCATTGAAGACCGACTGTTTGAATGAGGAAGTTAATGAAAAGAAAAACGTTCACGACAGTAGTATTCTTATTGCCGCAGGAGTGTTTATCATATCAGGCTGGTCATACCTCGAAGTGTCCAAACGCGTTTCGTGCAAGGGTGACAGTTTGCCCCAACTCGCTGCTGAAACACACAAAGAGAAGCAATGAACTAACAAGTGTTGCGCCATACTTTGCTTTCGACGGCGGTTGCTTCCGCCCACACCCCTATTTTGTTCCGGATTTGCGATCTACGCTTTCCCTCGCGCGCGCATCACGGCCTGCTAGTCCGCTTGGCGTGCGTCATCGTTGTGTTCGGTTCAGTCTCTTTACTTCTCCTATGACCTTGTCGAGAGAACCTCGTATGCTACTGCTCTGCTGGCGTGACTACTACGTTGTCCATACACGTTCGTCGTTTTTGCGCTGTTGGTGACGATAGCAACCTATTAAAGACAGTCTACTTGCGGGAAATTCAAGCCTAAAGAATGATTTTCTGGTTTCACCCGCGCGTTTTCCATTTGCTCTCATTGTTGAAAAAGTAGGTCATTCAGCAACGGCTTCCGGTGAAAATTTGACGGTGAATTTCTTGCCACTCTCCGATTTTATTTTTATTAAAACATCAAAGAAATTACTTATTTTTGTTAACTGAGCTATTTCGCATCGAATCACGTAAACGCTTGTGAAAGATGATAGTTGTTGACACACAATTGCGTTGTAAAGTGTCAGAATGTTTACACGTGACTTTCGCTTGAAATAGCCATTACGCGTCTGCTGATGTTGCAGACCAGACGATGCTCGGAATAGTTGGGTGTTGTTTAGTTATTGAAGGCTCTTGCTGCTTCGCCGTCCCGTGATTTCGTTGATTCGGCAGGTTTTACGTCAACTGGCGTAGGTAGTATCGATTGAAGTCTTGCCTCTGCCTTTTCAACGCGTTCCCTGCGTACAATGACGCAGTTCTGATCCTTCTGCACGTACTGAAAGATAACAACGATACTGGCGGTTTGCTAAAATTGTGACACCTTTCATCAGTTACGGTATTAGGGCCGGCATATCCACAATGGAAAAGCGGTCACTTGCGTTTTTATATCGTTTATTTTGCGTGTTTTAGCGGTGCATAATAATGCGTTTTTCTTTGCTATTAGCAAGTAATGTACGCGGCGTTGATAACGTTAACAACGTCAGAAACATTTGGAAAATTTGCGATTTGTGGCTAGAGAGTGGTATGAATTAATTTAAAAATCATCCTATTCGCTATCAAGGAATGTGTCATTTTGTACAGATGATTGCCATTTCTTCAGATGTCAACAGGTTCGTTTGATTGATGAAAAATAAGTGAGCTTACTGTTAATTGCAGTGTCAAGTTGTCCCATGGAATGTTTAATAATTATTCAACAAGTTTTTTCAACTATCTTTAGAACACTAACTTCCAAGTGGGCCTACTTATGCACGTGTGCTTCGGGCCATTCACCCTCTTGTTTTTCCAACAAGCAAAGTTAAACACTGCAAAATCAGGTGTACATGAAGCAATGCCTATACCTGAGGTTAAAATTGTGTTCTACAAAGAACAAAAAAATGCTTTCGTTCGGTGACGTGCGAGAATGCACACTGAAACATGCTTGATTTTTCACGGTTTTGTTTCAACATAAAAATGAATAAATATCATCACAGGTCTACAGCTGAGAACTGGACAGTGTTGCTTGTTGCCGTGAAAAGTAATATGATGTTTATTGATTGTTAACCTGTGGTAAAATTTTGATTGCTTATTTACTTGCAGATCAAGTGTAAGAATTCACAATAGCTGCATCAAAAATGTACTCAGCTTCTGATGAAGCTGGCGAAACTTTTCGAAATGTTCTGCGAAAATTTAGTTTTTACTAAAAGGGAACATCACGGTGTCTGCTTTAACATACGATTTTTACTCACTTTTGTACGATTTTGTAATCACATACACGTTAGCATAAGAAAAACACACTCCCATCCGACACCCCCACAACACCACAAGCAGCTGCTTCGAAAATCAAAATCACACTTGAACGCAATGTTTTTATCTAAAAATGATTGTTTCATTATCGTTTTTAATGTTTGTTTAACATGTTCGGGAATAAATATTTTAAGGGATAGGTCTGCAGCTGTAACCACGACAAGATTGCGCTGAGCGGCAAAAATACTTCGTGACATGTGAAGCTGTTACAGGCGTTAGCTGCTGAGATCAGTGGGCTAAACAACCCAACTACGGTACACGCGTTGGCCGTAAGCGTTTCGGGGCACAGACGGCCTTAAAACAAGTCTTAATTTTGTGGTCTCCACACCTGAATACGGTCGATTGCGTTCCGGCTCCGTGTTAATGACGCGCGTGTACAATCTGGAGGTGTGCTCTTTTGGCCTAATTTGAGAAGTTCATTTGATGCATTTGGTCATGAATTGTCTTTTCCGGGCCGCATGCTGATTCCCCGGGGAGCGTGGGAACAACTGTTGGTTAGGCCGGTGCTCGGAAACAAATATTGCCAATGTAATCGTGGCGTCTGGCAGAGCAGCTGAAATGATGTGATCGGCAGTAATTAGCGTCACTTGTGCATTGCCCTTACCAGGAAAAGTGTTTTTTGCCGGTTTCAGGCTTCGTTGTAGAAATGTTTCATATTGCTACACGAAACGCTTAAATGTGCCAGTTCACATCACGACATGTCGAAATAATTTGCTATACTTTTTTCTTTACCTTCATAGCACGGAAAACTTCCGGTTAGTTGTTCTGAGCTATCACAGCAGTATGTCACGCCAGTAATGTTCCTCAACTGTCGTTTGTAGTATTGCTAATGTCTGTATTGACAGTTCCTGCTCTTGGGTATTTTGTTTCATGTTTGCTGGAGCAGATAATGAATGCTGGTTATGGTCGGTAGTCATAAACAGCTATCAGCAGCAGGAGAGTCCAAACAACCCAAACCAGTTCATGCTTCCTGTTGTTAATAAGAAACGGCGCCCCGCTACCGTTGTTCGAGCTTCTTTCCCACGCTCAAACTCTATAAACAGCAGCTGCCAGGAACAGACTGCATCCGGCCGGGGCCAGTAGGTCCGGTTTTCTCTTGTTAAAATGTCTCGTTATGGACCCTTTTCGGTTGCATAATGCTTGCTACCTGCCACGCGTGTCCATCGCAGAGCCTTGGTCGTCTTTCATTTTGGGTTCGTTTTTGCTCGCGTCCTTCCGTTGCCGAAGAAGGCAGGAAACCTGTTGCGCGCGTCGCTCAACACTCGGAAGTACGTGGAAACGACAGCGTTATTGAAATCCACATGCGATGTTGCCGCTTGGCTGTACGCCCCTGAATGAATGGAATCAATGCAAATGATATTTCGAACACCATCGCGAACAGCATTGTTCGGTCTTGCTTTGTTTTCTGCAAATTTAAGCTATTTTTTCTTCACAAGTAAACGCTACTTCACTGCGCTAGAATGCTGCTACTTTGCGCTTCTTTGCTTTAGTTATTGTAGTTTGCTTTTCTAGTTAATTTTAATAAGTGATATGGCGTTTCTTGTGCTTTCTGACTCCCATCGGAATCCTTTAAGTTACTGAAAACGGACTATATTAGATGCAACCTCCCGCCAGTTTGATGTTCACATTAGTTCTGGAACGAAGTTGGTGCCTTTTAGGTGAAAACGTTTCCTTGTGGATTCCGGCGACGTGAATCACCGTTAGTGATGCCGCAAACAAAGAGGGGAGATTCCGTTACCGCCAGTCTCCACTGACCTCAAGTCAGCCAAGACGCGTTTTACGCGATTTTGAGTTCGCAGCACACACGCGAAAAAGCTTTTCGTGAGCAAATTTTTCAAAAAAAATCTTGACGAGTGCTGCGATCGTTCTTCAGCAATTTTGAGATTTTCGTAGTAGAAAATAAACAATCTGCCCAAATGTTGACTTGTTGGTAACGTTTAATGCTGGTGTATTTCACTGACACGTCAGCCAAAAATTGTTGAAAGACGTATTAACCAGCGGCCTGGTGTCTGATGACAGTTTGCTTGGAGGAAAAAGTATGATGCTTTCCTAATTTTTAAAAGCTAACGTTATCATACATCTGTGAAGATTATTAACGTAACAAGTCTCATAAGCTTTGCGTTTGGCTACTAATGACTAGTAGCTGTCGTCGGGTGGACAGTTACCTAATGTCATGAGCTCTTTGTGTTTGTGATATACAATTACCTTATAATGGTTGTCATTTACCTTACACATCTTGCTGATTCTAACAGCTAGAGGCGATTTTAGTGCGCTTCGGCTATTATTAACCCACTGTAATCGCAGCATCAGCGCGGTTGCAGAGAACATTGGACCCTAAGCTTAATTTGCGGAAACGGCGAGTTGGACACTACCTGGGTGTAGAGGTCATCACTTCGTGCGGTCTCACTTGCGTGTATCGGAGCCGTTCGGTGTTCATTCCATTGTTGGCAACTTCCCTCAGTGGGCACGGATGGGCTGATGCTATTCGCGCGTTCAAACGACTGCCCATTGGCACGATGTTTTGCTGGTGGCTGACGTGCGTCGAAGGCCCTGTCTGGTTCCAGAAGCGCAGTGATAACGGAAACCGATTCCGTTCCTTTCCCCGTATTCCGCGACAGTTTCCGCACAATCGACTTTCTCGCCGGAGGTCGCCTGTGTAGCGCTGTGGCTGTGATGACGACCATTCTCGTCTATCTCGCCGTGCTGCTATTTACGCCCCGTGATTTGTAAGACGTTTCGCAGCTGCTTCCGCAGTGACGACTAGTGAACCTTTTTCAAGTCGAGGCGATGACAAAGGCGCATCTTGTAGAGATTGCTGCAACTCAACTGGTACCACACTGACACTTACACAGTTGCTTTCTTTCGCATTTCGCATATCACTGCTAACGTAGCTTAGTTCAGCGTCACTTGCGCATGCCTTCCTGACATGGTTGCATTTCATTGTTTGTGTGGCATTTCCAGCTCAAGAAAAAACGCTAATAAAAAGGTGCAGTCCGATGGATCGTGGTCGTTGCGTATTTGCATGCGTTCTCCGTTTCCACACACACGGCAGGCATTGACGCGGCTCTCGCAGCCACTTCCTGATCGGCGTAACGAGCCATTTCCGTCTCACACTCAATCCCGCGCGTCTACGAGCTAGCTTATGTTAGAGAGCAACCTCGCTACAGTCACGAGGAAAATAGAGTCTCGAACAGCCGTCTCCTAGACGTTTCCATCACGCCAAACAGAATGAAAGACAGAATAAGGCAAGAGCAGTGTTGGTGAGTTTCGCAACCCAAGTTCTCAAGCAGTTAACCATGTAATTTTAAAATTATGCAGGCAGCAAAATCCTAGGTAAATCAATCAAACTGCGTTTGCGTTCTTGTACATCTGCAATTGACTGTTGCTGAGAAAAGACCTTTGGCTTTTTGTCACATGTCTATTCTCCACCGTGGAGGCGGCGCGAAGTTGCTGATACACGAAAAGGCAAAATAGAGTGTCGATGTGTACACCCAGCGAAGGATATGCAGCACCTGGCCATGCAAGCATGATATACGCATTAAATTGATAAAGTTGTCATCATGACTCACATGACAAATTTTGTTTGCTAGTTAAACTAACTGCGCGTTATAATCTATGTTTTCTGGGAAATTGCTTACAGTATCCATTAGGTGAAAACGTGCTGACTGTCACTGTGCTGACTGTCATTCGCTCGCTAAAGGAAATTTAGTGTGAACTATGCGATTCAATGTAAAAGCTTTATTTCGCTGTTGTTGAACACAGTTGCAGCCCTACTTTGCTTGCAGAATGCTTTCGAACAATTTCAGGCAGATGTCAGAAACAGTATCTTTTTTATTTTGAAACAAGCCTTTCGGACATGTCACTACATTGGTTTTTACTGATTGCAAGGTGGTTTGGCTCAAATCTGGCGGAAGGTGCAGTTTGATACATTAATCTTGTTGTTATTTCCGCTCATTTCACCTACATAAACAAAACCAACATATCTTTATAATTGTTTCTAGCACAATGACTTGCTGTTTGATGTAATCGTGCAGTGTGTTGACTTCACTAATGGTGTTTTTAAATTTTGCTGTTTCCGTATGTTATGCAACGTTGACGCTGGATTGATATGGAATTCAAAGAAGTGCGGCCATTAGAACAGGAAAGCAACAGAGAACAACAGGCTATGCTCGGCATGGATGAAATGGACATGCATGGTCCACCAGGAGACAAGCGACTTTGCCTGAGCAATATGCAGCAACAGCTTGGAGCGCACCTTCCACGAGGTGAGGCAAACTCGCTTGATAGATTGCACTGTTGTCAAGAATGCTTGCCCACCAACTGAACTGCTGTTAGCTGGTCCACGCCGCGCTTGTTTTGAACGGACCTGCGCATCCGCTATCGGCTGTTCGAAGCAATCGCGCACACTGCCTGTTTCTGCACACGTCCATCAACTGCGCGTCGAAAGATATTTCGACTGAGATTAAAGGCGTCGGACGAGTTTTATATGATTAATACTCTTTGCGGGATAACACCGCCTGTGACGTCAGTCGCACTGTCTTGTCATCGCTGTATGTCGTTCTGAGATTAGCACAACTAGGATCGATTTATCCACCTGCGAACTTGAAGGGTCATACTGATGTTCCATACGGGCCATCAAAATCGCTTGCTTTTTGTTTGAACCTTGCCCATCTCTTAGCCATGTGGTTAGTTCATTGACACCGGCATGTTATAGCGTAATATTTGAAAAAACATTTGGGTGCCATTGTTGTTATGTGTTTTCGTAGCATATTTTATTCTNGGATTTGCAACCAGGTGACGGAGGACCCACTTAACTAAACCTAACAGGTGAACACAAANGCAGTCTTTCGAAAAAGATAGAAAAANNTTGCCTCAAACCTGGCAGACCAATTTTTGAAATCAGGACGGAATATACGAAAAGAAAAACCTCTTCGCTTTTGAATACATAATAAAATGTTTATTGAAATATATATCTCGCGTGAACAACGGAAGACCGTGATCCACAAAATAGGATGTTAAAATAATATGTGAAAAACAGATTTACATATTAATCACAGTTCGTGGGTAGTATATCGATTTTTGATGTATTGAAAAAATCCGACAAAGCAAACGAATAATTTTCGCCAAAACAATGGATTAATAGACAGCAAATTAGTTGTTACAACCGGAACGCTCTTCAATTTTAATCTCCAGCCTGATAAAAGCGTGTGCGATTGTGGGTAGAAACATTGTGCCTGTAGCGCGCTCAACACACATAAAAAAGCGGAGTACGAAAACTCTTCATGTGTACACTGTAATCTTGGTCATCTAAAAAGTTTGTCAAAACGTTCATAAAATCATTGTAATCGCAACACAGTAGAAATGGTAAACCCTTTTAGAAAAATGGCAACATCTGCTCACAAGAGCAAAAGCATTTAATGCATTGCTTTGTGACAAAAAATTTAAATCAAGGGTGTCGTTTGGCAAAAAGTGAAGACAAACCAACATTTTGGGAAAGTAAAGGCAAGTAGTGTTTGATTCTACAGCATATGCTGTTATTGAATATGAGACAATCTGTTTCTTGTTAACCAAATAGCTCACGGATTCGGTGATTGACGCTTAGTTAGCTAAACAAAAGCTAAAACATTATCGCTATTGCCAGCTGAATGCACCAATGATGTCGGTGTCACAATGTGCTTCAAATGATTCGGATATTTTGCTTTCCGGTATTTGCACCCGTTTTTTTTTCCGCTGAGACATTTCGGTCATTGTCCCGTAGTAGTTACAACTCGTCGTAATAGTATTCACTAGCTTAGCTTTTCGGACATTATGACCGAATTAACTTAAATTTTTTCAGTCATTTAAAAATAAATTCGGTCTGTGACCGAAAAACACAGATTTGCACCCTGGTGAAAAAAACAGTATTTTTCAGTGACTCCGCTGAGCGAAGATGCACATGAGTTAATGGTTGTGTATTGCGTGATGGATCGATGTGCGTGTTGACAAGGCTGTTCGCTTGAGCCGCGAGCCGGCCCATGGTGCAAACGATTTTAACCTTGCGTGCGTAAGATCAGCGCTGCGGTTGCGGAAAGGCTGAGCTCGCGCTGTCTTGGTTCGGGAATGCGTTGTGTCAGGAAGTGGCAGGGGCGAGTGAAAACGCAGTTATCTGAACAGTGTTATCCGTTCGTTTCAGTGCTTTCGTGTCATTGCTGGTCGACGATATGAAATCGACGTAAACACGAAGTTACAACGTTGTTGTTCACGTGACCGAGCGATGATGCCGCAGGCGTATCGGTTTCCGAACAAAAAAGGCCTATTTTTTTCTACGCAGCATCCAACTGCACTGACAACAAACACGAATGCTGGTGCTTCCAGTACCAGGGTGTTCTCGGTGACAGCTGACCGTTACTTTGTCGCCAATCGTATGTAGAAACAGATCACATTAAGCGTCATCTTTTTGCTGTTGCTCGTGCAAATCTTTCAGAGTCCTTTCTACCACAAATCTTTTCACTGAAACACGCCCACGGTTAGCCACTTCACAACCGAAACAAAGTGAAAACTAAGATTCTCTCTAACTTCTACGTCTTTTGTTAATCTGTAGGGCCACAAATAGACCCAACCAATGCCAGCATGCCCACAAACGGGTAACAAGATTGTCGCGCAGTAGCATAACCTCAACTTGCAGAATGCAATTGAAAATTAAGAAGATTTTTGGTTTGTTATGTCCCCAAAAGCTAACTCGACCTTGTATTTCACCAAGTAACTGTATAGATGTAAATAACCGTCGCTGTTTCTGAAAAAGCATGCTGTCTGTTAGTATTTGTTGTCTTAGAGAAAAGGTGTCCAAAGTTTTTTCAAAGAGGATCCAAAGTTGATCATGTCAAGTTGCCCGCGGGCTAGCAGTTACTTTCGCCTTTTTTATTGTAAGGTGCAGGTTAGCATAGTCCAATTATTTCATTATTTCGCATAGACCTTGAAGAGGGAATAACTCCTTTGCAACTGCTTCATGCTCATATTCTCTCTCAGCACATCAAGATAAAACAGGAAACGTCTTAAGCAGCGAGAAACCACCGTCACTCAGACATAGAAGCGTAATCCAGGGTTTGGGGGCCATACAGAACGCAATCTGAAACCAACGCTGCGGGCCATGTGAAATGTGCCCGCCGGCCGCACTTTGGACACCCCTGGGAGTGAACGCGATAATTTGCGAAAGTCAGCAACGGCAGTCATATTTTCTTGTTTAAAGTCTGTAATTACTGCGACATTTTGGAATTGATGATCTGAACTAGGTATAGAAACATAAATGAATACTGCAGTCATGTGACTCACAGTCTCAGGTTGGGTGATGACCCCATTACGTTTAAAAACTCTCCGAAACCGTAATATATTGCAAAGTGGGTAATAATGCTCCTTTGTCCCAAATTACTGGAGGTTTAAAATACAACAAAGATACTGAGTTCAACGTCATGTCTCCCAAGTTGGCTCACCGTTCGTTCGCCTTTAATTCAGCCCGTCCTTTATGACGTGCTATTCCGACAAATTGCACGCAACGGGAGGCGAGGTCCAATTAGTATTTGTTTTTTGTTCTGTTGGAAAACGATTTGAACCTGACCTCAAAACACCTCTGAACATCAACCAAGCGAAGCTTCTATAACAGATGCTCAAGCTTCGGCGGAATGCGCTTTGCAGCAATCTATAACAGCTACCTTGTGAATATCCATTACTTAACTAACATTTCAGTGTTTTTATATTTTTCCTGGTTACAATAATCTTCTTGTCTCAATTAACTGTGTAAAATTTTGTAATTCTTAGGATGCGCAGGGCAGCCAAAAAGCTTACGTTTCCACGTGAGAAGTTTTTTTCAAGTTAAACTCTGTCATGCTTTTTCGCTCAGCGTTTGTCTTGTAAAGAGTAACATTGCATTGATACCCTGGCATAAGTTGCTGAAAAATCAAAACACGCTTTTGTTCAAGCGCTGCTGGTGGTGGATTGTAATAAGTTTGTTGCCCTGTTAAGCTAGTTCAACCTTTTGTCGGACGTTACCAACATACATTGGTTTTCGGCATGAGAATCACCTGTTGTTTGCGAGTACAGATTAGAAAGTGTTCTGCTTGGATGAGTGCAACCTCGGCTGTTCCGCAGGCTGTCGACTTTGGTCTGTTTGCTTGGCAACTGCGCAAAGTAAGCGTCACGATTCACCTGAGCTCGCGCTTCTGGCCAATAGACGGAAGTTCCGGTTAGAACTTTATATGGCGCGGCGTACGTTGATTAACGCGCAAACCGGAACAGGGTCCGTCCATAACTGCGATGCGCGTTCTTTGTTCGAAAGCTGTTTGTTGGGTAGTGATCGACGAACCCTTGTGACTCAGCGTGTGGCTCTGTTATAACCGCGCGGCGGATGCACCGGACGCCTGTCATCGATGGTCGTTGTGTAACAGTTTCTGAGCGTTTTTCGCCATCGCCGAAACTAGGTTTCCGCATTTCCGTAGCACACCTGGCTTGTCGTCCAGACGAGATAAACCGTTTAGTTTTTTTTTTCATTAGCTCTTCGCTAGTCAGAGCTTATTTGCTTTCTGCGCATACTATTAACAGAAGTTCTGTAAATCAGGTTCGTGTTCACTGTCCAATTGTTATGGTGTGTTGCAACTAAAGGTCCTCTTGGTTTGCATGACAATAATCACCGGAGAGCGGACAGTGATTTTTGTTCTCTGGACGCCGGAATAAGTGATAATTTGGCCTATTTCCCTGGTTTGTCCTTGACATTGTAGAACAATGTGCTTCTTCGTTGCTACCTTGTATAATCTGGTTCCAATTTGGCGTAGCTGCTGCTGCACGCGCTATTCCGGTAGGGTCACTGTTTTGCGTGATGAGCGCAACAGTTCATTCGCTAAATACAACAGCGCACTCAGCTAATTTCGTCAGTGGTCAGGCTGAGCATCGCACAACAATAATTTTTTGGCATTTGCGTCTGCGCTCAGGCAACATTTGGCAAAAAAATACTAAACCCAACTGACATTGGACGCGGTCTGTTGGTGCCACAGGAATTTATTTTTAGACCACTGATATGTTGTCGTTTGTTGCAAATGCTGGCAAAAAAATGCTCTGTGCCGTTCGTTTGCTGTTTGCAAAGCGCTTCCTTGTCAGGTGAGCGCTTCGGGCAGTTTGTTTCAAGTCAATCGCTCTGTGGTCTTCCGCGCCCAGACAGAACGCAGATCCTGTCCATCAACACTTCTCGAGTTGCGAGTTCCGTTTCTTGGTGCACTTGCAAGCAACATTCGCATTTTCCGGGGACACTGTTGTTTTGCAGTGGTCACTGCAAGTGCAAGGGTTTTCATCGTGAACAACACCAGAATCTGCGCATTTCTTGCCTTATGCAACTGCACGTCAACCGATCTTGTGCGATTTGTTAACTCGTATTGCGTCAAACATGGATGCTGGAAATTTCCGCGTTTTTTCGGCGAAAAGCAGCGCAACTATCGTCGAAGTGCCTGCCATTGTCACAAACCCCGGCGTGCATCCTGTCGGCCTAAATAGAAGTCCAGGCTGCGGAAGGAAAACTGCCATTAATTATATGAGAGCTCGGCAAGCTCACACTTGCATTAAATTTTTTTCTCTAGTGCAAATGAAATTGTTGAGAGGATGTTAGCTGTCGAGGCGTTGGCTGCCGCGCGCGTGCATGGAAGCAAGGGAAGCGGAGCCCGCCGACAAAACTGGTCTATCGCGTATGATTCTGCGCACAACAAGCGTGCTGCAGCAGGCGCTAGAGGGATCAAATTTCCATCACACTGCCGCTGGTTTGATGAAGTATACGACGTGTCTGTGTTTCCTCTTCTGCTCAACCCACGGCGTTTTCAGTGCGTGCAGTCTACCATGTCGTAAAACCATGTTCGAAAGAGATCGCATTGTTGCAATGTGCACAGTTTGCCCTGTTGAAATTCAACTTTAACTTCCAGATGTCAGTGCATGGTCAAAATTCTTTTAGATCCTGCCGTGGTCCGAAGAAGGGCGGAAACAAGATAGTATTATTTGTTGGTCATCATTGCCTACACGCTAATATAGACAAAAATGATCAGTGGGATGCGGAACTAGCTGCTAGATTTTCACAATGAACATCTGAGACTTTAGAACAAATAATAATGGAAAAGGATTGCAGTTTTTCAATAAAGATTCAGTTTCCCTGTTTTCTGCGGATAATCCTGTGATTCCAAACTCATGTAAAATTTTCGTTTTATGTTTTGGGTTATCCGTTGCAATGACCTCTTTGCATGTAATTTGATGAACAATTTTGAAAATGCGGTTAGCTTTAGAAACTTGCAGCAAGTTCTTTTCATTTATCGTCAGTTTTTATTCATACTTACCTGCCACCGAAATTTTCTGCCGTGTCCGTTCCTCAAGCCTCGTTGTTAGTCGGACCACCTATGATGGATTCCCACCTAGGTTTATTACACGAGTGATGTTTTTGCAGTTTTAGATATGAACGTGACTCTTTGGCAATTTCTCCTTGAACTTCTGATGGATCCCAACGCGAACAGTCACCTGATTAGTTGGACATCAACTGATGGGGAATTTAAGCTTCACAATTCGGAGGAGGTTGCCCGTTTATGGGGCTTGCGAAAGAACAAGACTAACATGAATTACGACAAACTTAGTCGAGCGTTACGCTACTACTACGACAAGGTAACTTACTTTTTATTGTGTTTACATCAGACTGGGAACTTGTGGTGTGCATAAAGCGTCCAATATCAAATACCAATACCAGGTTTTAAAGTTAATTTTCCAGTTACCAAAGTGACAATCGTAGGTTTACTCGCTTACCGCATACTTCCCACAAAATTTTTTTCGCTTGTGGTGGTAAAAATTGATATGCGTGGAAAGAAATTTGGAAGGGGTCTGTTCTGAAAGCTTTGGAAGGAGTCTCTTTTCCACAAACTGAATTTTTGGAACTCGCAAACACTTTTTCATCACCGAAAATGTTGCTGATTGTGTTTATTTTATCAACTGTAGTCACAAAAATGTCTCTGAAGAAATTTTTATGCTACATATGCAAGGCTCATGCGTACGCGGCTTTGGTGAGAAGGAAAGTATCAGTTTTTAGTAGCTGAGGTGTCAAAATAGCGTAATGCTGCGTTGTAACGGACAATGACAATGCATCTGTTACCTATATACGGGGTTCCTACGGAGTCTTGAAAAGTACGGAAAAAGGTTTGGTAATTTTTTTGTCTGGATAAGCCTATGGAAAAAGGAAATAATTTTCCAGACTTGATCTTTTGACATGTATTCTGGTATTTTTGATAAGTTTGATAATATTACTTTCATCGTGTTAACTATTCCAGTGCCTGTATTCGAATTGGGTATGGTATTCGGAAAAGTTAAGTATGGAAAAATCTCAGAATAAGTCTGGAAAAGGTCTGGAAATGTGTATTCAAGATTTCGTAGAAACCTTGAATACAATCATTGGGTGCATTGCGAATAAGTATTTCACTGTGTGCTTGCTTTAGATGTTTTTCCAAAATAATTTGTATCTCTAAAGCGATTAGCTTTCGTTGTTGTGTCCACCACAGGTTTTGCTTTCTACAATCTGAAACATGTTGCTTGAATGAGATAGGAGTAGACAAATGTTTTTAGATGTGTGGAAACTCATTACCGCAAATCTTGCGTGGTCGTCAATAGAAGCATTCGATTCTTTAACGCAGTTTGAAGTACAGTCCAAACGTTTACTAATTGATTAAAACTCTAGCGTGCGGAAAAAAACGCTTAATGACAGTTTGTTACACCATCTCATGTTTTATGAACGCCCTAGTGACGAAAGACATAACTCAAGATCACATAATGAGGTGTATTTGCAACCAGTTGTTAGGTGGTTGTTGATAATACCTGCAAAAACCGTTATGGGTTTCTGAAAGAAACACGTGAAAACTTACGGAAATTTTTGTGCGCAAGTAAGAACTCTTGAGTGGAATAGCGTTTATCTACTAAAGGAGAACGCACATTGCCTATTGTAATTTCAGAGTCTAATTAATTGTCTATAACGCAGTCACTCCAATAAAGTAGTTTCAATCGAAAAGCATACATTCGTAGCTTTAGAGATTAGCAGTGTTCGGTGGTTAAAAATTTCATTAAAAATTTTGGTCACATTTTACATTTCCACCAAATAGGAAATAACACTGTGTTCGTAAACTCGGGAAATCTCAGCCTGAAGTTGCTTTTGCTTGAAAAGATAATGTTATTGCCGCAATTTCACCAATTTTTAGTGAAAATCCGAGAATTACAAAATTTTTCAGATTTTTCTGCAAGTTTAGCTTTGTCAGGTTGTTTAACGTGGGATTAGGTGATGACGCTGCTGACTTCTCTTTGCTTGAGTTGACCCCACCTCACTCCAGCTTCCAGCTGTCGTTGGATGATGAAAAAACATGAAAATTCTTAAGGCATTTACATCTTACGTTCTTCAAAAGCAAGCATGTTTTTAATATTTGTGTATTGGTTTGTCGCCGCTATCGGTTGCCATTAAAACAACGCTGCTGTTAATTGATGGCTGTAGCTTATTTAATATTTTGGAATGGTGTGTAACATTTTAGAATGAGGTTGTATCGCTGGACGTCCGGGGCGTGTTGGTTGTCTTGCGGCATTTCTGAGTTATCTTCATATTTGACCATTTTCAAACTTACACTTTTACATCAATCTTAATGTCAACTTGCCTCTAGATAGCAGTTACTGGTTTTCGCAGCACTTCCGCTGCTTTTTCGAACCTTGGAAAAAGTTGTGTTAAGAATTTTTGTCACAACGATCAACAAAAATTAAGCCTTATGAGTTTCTGTTTTAACTTGCTCAAACAACTTTCGTTATAAATGTATCATTAGTTATCATTTAAATCAGCCTTCTAACACAAAATGCTGCTAGCTATGTCACCGATATGCAGTTCTCCTGCACGGCATTAGAAACAAGACCAGGCCACAGCTGTTGCCTAATTTTTTGTACATCGTCTTTTCATTAGGTAGATTTGTTACTAACGTTGGTATAAGAAGCTGATGCCTCTGAAAACGTTCCTTTTTTTTCTGAGAAAAGCTACGTTTGCAGATTTTTCACACATTTCCGATACGTCCTGTTGTATCTGACTGCTGGACATTAAGTAATATTAAGATACGTTTTCATCTCTGAGGAGGGTTTACTGGATATTTTGGTGTTATTTGCTTTTCAGCATTACACTGTTTTCATTTTCAAAATGTGTTTTTCCAAATTTTGCCATTCTAAGTCATTAGAAGCGAATCGCATTGGAAAAAAGAGATTGAGTTCAATCTTGCGTCCTTATTTCGAGATTGTTTCGGGATATAAAAACTGCTGAAAATCTCCAGTGTCGCATGGCTAGCAATCTCTTGAGCATCGATTGTTAGAAATGGTTGTTCTGTAGAATTTCAACTTTGACAGGCTCTTTCTGCTAATAAGCTTGTTGTTACAATGTACAGTAAAACGTTGAGATTAATGAGCAGCAGATGTGTCTTAACGCTCAGTGAATCTGTTGTTTCCCATATTTATTGTTTTAAGCGTCCGCCAGAAGCAATGAGTATTTGTGATACTAGTGAAACTACCGAAAGCAACATTGTGCCTTGACGGTTTTTATCAGTTCACCTTCGCCTCGCTCGGTTCGCTGTTTCCGAGTCGGACCTTTTTGTTGTATGTTCGTGACTTGCGGTTTTATTCTGCTGGCTTCGCCTTACTGCGCGTCTGCTTCTCGGATTCTAAACACCCGCACGAGGAGGAACTCAAAGAAGTAACACACCCAGTGCTCCATACGATCGAGTCGTGCACCGTTTCCGCCACTGTCACGTGATTTTCGCTCACTTCCTGTAATATTATACCTACTGTGGTTTTGTGGCCCGTTATTGTGAAATTTGCCCACGGGTCCTGTGTTTCCACGTTGCTGCAAACGCTGTTGCTCTCGCTAGGGGATTCAACCTGTGCTTGGACACAGCTTGATCCCCAGCTCCAGTGTTGTTTCATGTTACCGTGCAAGCTACATTAAAGAGCAACGCTTTATATCACGCAAACTTCATGCTCCCGCCTGCGTACCTTTTGCGTGGAAAAGCATGGGGAGCACGTATATATTGCAAACTGAAGAGTTATGAAAAAAATTGCGCAAACGTTGGGCTGTTGGGTTACATCAGCGAACGACCGGTGTAAGTTTCAATGACACTGGACTAGCCTAAGTCCTAATGACACTCACATATCAACGAGTCGTGGTTGTATGCATATATACAATCGTTCGTTAGTTATTTGGGTGGTTTTCGCCTTTGCAAGCTGAATAACAGCAAGCAGGCATTACCTCACCGGAAACTGCTCGCGCACAACACGGTGCGCGCTGTGGAGCGCGTGCGTCACTTCCAGGTAGAACGCAAAAACTGCAAGATCGACCTTGTCAGCGCCATCACCTTCGAGATAAATGTTGCAGAGCAAAGCGTGAACAGTCTGCTTTGAACGCCGCATCGAGTGCCGCGCTCAGGATACGCGGTTGCGGATAGAGATTGCTGTCGTCAGAGTGGCATATAAAAGCGGGGATGGCGACAAAAGATTTGACGCTTGCGCTACACGGTCGTATTGGCCGAAGCTTCGAGCTATACCTAAATTACAACCGCAGTTAAAGCAGCGACCTCTATACTAGATATGTTCAGCAATCTCTATTTTTGAAACTAACATCCCTTATGGCGTTTATATATTCTAGTAAAAACATGCTTCGACACGGTATGTTAGAAAAAATATTCGAGAACTTTTGCTCCATAATCGAAATGAACCTTAATTTGCACATTGACCACGAAAAGTAGCTGTGAAAAACACTGTTACCCGGAAAAGAAGCTTGACATAATTACCGACGTCCACAGGAAACGCAAACTGTCGTATGGGGTACGGGATAGTTCGCCACCATCCTTTAAAGTCGACAGGAGGCGCAGAGTGTCACAGGGCATGTGTGCTTAGACCCGGTAACTCAAAACACCGCGCGTCATCGCTGACGAAGTGACGCTTCGCTGCGAATTTGCGTCCGGTTTCCTGCTCCCGATTGTTCTGGCTAATAGACTTCACCCACTCGACCGTATTTATCGTAAACCTCATCCGAAATGCCCTATGGTTCACCATTTATACCAAATTCGTGGTTCATCTGCCGCTGACAGCGAATGCTCGCGGCTGTAATCGGCCGTAACTTCGACTGGGGAGTAAACGTTGCACGCACAAGCGGCCTGGGGGCAACAGGAAACAAAAATAGTGACGTAAGCAGCTGTCGCTTATAGTTTCTTGCCCTTATATGTACCTTCTAGTATCTCTTTCGAAGCGCAGGCAAATATGAAGCGCTTTTTTGACAGCTGAACGGACCCCAATATTTCAAGCGGCCGCCTCCGGCAAACTCAGATTCCACTAAGTTGACAGTTGGCACCGAAATGGCTTCATATTTGGCTGGCTACGTTCTTGATAGCAAACGTTTATTGGTGCATTCAGAGCGTGTCCGGTTTTATCAATAACCACACTTTTTACAAACAATATCATTTTACCAGTAAAAATTTACAATCTCAAAAAAAATAGAAAAAAGTTTTGCGTACGGTTTCTTTACATATAATTAGATATATGGTTTTTACAATGTCAATTTGTATATCCTGTTGTTTCACTACAGGCTTAAGCATTCACGTATCCTTTTTTATCTTCAGAACATCATTAAAAAAGTCAACGGCCAAAAGTTCGTCTACAAGTTTGTGTCATTTCCTGAAATAATCAAAACGGAAACGAAGATTCCATTTCGAGTCAAAATGGAGCGGCTGTCGAATAACGATGGCAATTCAGTTTTGGCAGAAAATGAAGATGACGACGTGGAACCCCCGTCTCCCACTCTGTCCAACTCTCCTCCTTCTATGGTCGTGAGTCGACCGGAAATCAGCGAAGACAACTATCGTTATTACCTCCAACGGCAGCAAGACATTAAAACGGCCGAGCAATTGCCGCTTATGCAACGCCGAAATTCCAATGTAGAAGCGATACCGGAGCAAAGACGACCGCTCAATAACTCAAAAACACGAGAGTACCAGGGACGATTTTTTTCAGGTGCGACGGGTGAAACATGGCGACTGAAAGAAGCCGCACAAGATTCGCGTGCCGTAATGCATCCCGGCGTTCGGTCCGTAGATGACGTTTCTGCTCTTGGTTTTGACCCCACATCTGCGGCTGTCGCCGCTGCTGCTGCGCTTTCAGCAGCTGGTATGAATGACGAGGAGCGAGCGAGAAACGCGGCAGCAACTGCCGCTTTTTGGGCCGGTTTCAGGCAAGCTGCTGCTGCAGCAGTGGTTGCCTCTACATCGAAAGCAGAAGATTTAGCTCCCTCGAACTTTGACTCCCCCGGTAAGCCTCGTTTGTTTTCCTGAATGAAATACGTTGTACTGCATTGACACGATTAGTTTCTAATAACTTTATCAAAAATGAAACTGATTTTTACTGCCTTGTCACTAATTTGATTGCACGTATTTTGTAGGTCGCATGGATATGAACGACGATTTGTACCGGTCTCACATGTCCAGCAATCGGTATCGCCAACGCGACCAGACGTCGCCTCTCGACAGACACAACAGCAACAATAACCATCGGTCGAACGTTCAGCATCACAGTGTACGGCATACGCAGCATCCTTATCAAAGCGAACAGCATTTTCACCGTGAATCACAGTCGATCCACAATCCGTATCAGCGGTCGCCTGTCACCTCCAGGCGATCGCCTACCCAGGACCAGTCGTCTGCACTTGTACCACAGCAGTTAATGCGGTACTCGCATGAGGACCAGCACAGAAACGCGGAGACGCGAAGTCATCACACGCATCGTCCGCAGCTGGAACTATCGCACGCTGATCTAATCAAGCAGAACAAAAAGAAGTTGGCTGAGGCCTTTCTCGCACACGCCCCCTCGCTCGGCATGGTGAACGGTGCAAGTAACAGAACGTCGCCCGCATTGTCAAACCTGGCCGGTCGCAACAAACGGCGCTACGATGGCGATCCATACGATTCAGCCAGTTCGACAACGCGCCGCCGGGACGATGCGCCGTACGAATCACGACTGAAGGAACGTGACGAGCCCCGGTTGACATCTTCGCCGGGTCATATCGAACTGAAAAAGCCCAAGCTGGAATTGAAGAGCAATCACCCTTTGGGTTCCGTTGCGGAAAGCCACCGAGATTACTCAGCATCGACCCGGAATGACGCACTGCGCGAGACCGCGACTAGTCACCAGCGGTCGAGCGATCCTGGCCGAGGCGCCCCGGAAGGGTCGGCACTCGTCATGGCAGTAAACGAACGGTTTGAAACGAAACGCGAAAAATCGCCGCCCGGCGAACGTTCGTTCGTAAATGCGATAGACACTGTGCGCCAAGCGGTCTCATCCTCGGAAGCTCCTCTCGACCTTTGCACTTCACCCAAAAGCTCCAACTCTTCTCCGCCCTCTCCTCGTCCGACCCATTCGCCCTTGAGGGGGTCCCCCGCAGTGCACGCCAGCATGACTCCTATTTTGCGTTCACCTGTACAAGAAACCGACGAAGCGCATCATGCCACGCCGCTGGAAGCAAAGGAAGACCTTAAGCGCAAGTCACCCGAACTATTGCCAGCGCCAGAGCAACAGGAAGGAGAACCGAAACCTAACACCGATAATGCGAACCCCGCTCACAAACGTTTAACCGGTAAGAAATCGATCGACCGGAAACCTAGCCCGATCGACCTTAGCAAGTCGACCAGGACGGACGCCGATGATGAAGGCATTTCTTCAGCAATGTTTGCTCAGTTTGCTGGTCTGCGAGGATCATCTTTACTTTCGTACGATGGCCGATCCATTAACACGCCTGATGCTGTGAGTCGGAAAACTCCATCCGACACGACGGCGGCGTTTTTCCCTTCAGCTGTTATGACACCTTCGCCTATGGTAAGAAACCAGTCCAAATACTTACTGAATCGTTTAACTTTAGTTGCTTTAACCGACTGTTTGTTTTCAATCAAACTCTAAGTCTAGGTTTTGCGTAAATTTGGTCAACCTCTATTAATTGAGAGAAAAGTTGATATGAACCTAAAAAAAATTTTTTGCAATGCTCATTTTTTGATGGTCTTTGCAATAATACTGATGGATTTTTTGCAAGATACATTGTTCTGCGATTATGTCGGAAAGGTCAAACGCATAATAGAAAACGCGTTTGCTTCGCGCAGGTTATTCCCAGCATCACGTTTTGGAGCACGTTAAGTCCCATACCAACCAGCAAAGGAGACGCCGTTGGCTCAGCAACGGAAACAGGCAGGAACGAAGCCAGAGAAAGCGAAGGAACGGAGAAAAAGGCGTCGGGAAGTGAAACGACCTCTCCTGCCATAAGTAGGTCGGGTACCGTATTCCAATTTCCGACTGTCGTCAACGGACAGATGATGTTTGCTGGCGTGCCAGTGCGCCCCATAGCTGCTGCTCTGGGCCAGCCGATACCGGCTGATCAAGTCAGCAGCGTTGCGTCGCAACTTACTTCCCACATGTCGACAGTTGCGTCGCCACTGACTCTCCTCTCACCTAATTCCCTTGCCACACTTACCACATCATGACGTCACTTAACGAAACACGGTGGAGTCGGGCGTTTTCCTTCAGTGGCTTTCGGCGCCGCTGGTACAATGCTGTCTGCCCCGAGATTTTCGACCGTGCCACTTGTGACTGTGGATTTTTTACGGCGTATTTCCGCCGCTTCGTCCACCTCCGCTGACGAAAGCGTTTATGTGTTGTGCAGTACGTGACGTATCGTCGTGTGCCAGAATATACGTGCTGTGGCTGTGGCGGAACAACCTTATGTTGTTGCTTGCAAGAACACACGCATAAGCTCTGTGTTACTGACTGCTTTTAAACGAATATGTCGATGAACTTCTGTATGCAAAACTTTGACCGACTACATGAAAAGTGCCATCTGCTTCTCTTCGTGGGGTAACGCAGTGCATACTCTCAAGCGTTTACGAGGCAGATTTGAGGTCTATGACATGTCTACTGCTCGTTGAAATAGTGTTTTTGATTACCGCAACATAATCATGAACTGATTTTCTGGCCCAGTGTCTCCTTTTTGTATGTGTATGAACTTTCCACAGCTGTTTTTTTTAATTCTTTTAACGAAACCGATCCCTGTGCGTGTGCGATACTGCTTGAACTGTTTCAGTAACGCAGATTTATACGGTGCCACCCTTTAGTTCGCTCTTTTACTCTGTCGCTGTGTACATAACCGTTGTGACTTTGAAATCGACCTGTTCGTTTAAGGCCTGAAGTTTCTTGGAAATTTCGAAATCGGATCTAACGAAAATAGTTACCGGTTTTGCATTCTGCGCCGTTTGTCGACCGCTAACTTCCGTACGACCTGCGAGTAAGACTCTTCAAAGTTCAACCGACGGTTGCGTGTGCGAGGCGGTTCAGTCGCTTGCCTGTTTTTCTACTTGCTCTGTGATGCTGTCAACGCCAGGTGCGTGGGCTCTTGCGCCGTTCGCTTTTTGCCCAGACTGTAAGTTATTATTTTTCGCGGTGTGATCAAAACAGAGGAGACACAAGAAACGGACTGTATTGTCAAATGTCAGTGACATGATGAGCTGTAGCAAATGCCGGTGCTGCACGTTATTTTTGGTTAGGACTTTCAGTGCGAATGCTTGATTTGAGTTTCAGAAGCGTTCCACTTTGGAATTTCATCAGCCCACGCAGCGAGTCACGCAAGAGCACATTCGTGCGAGGGCAGCGCGCATTCGTGGTGCCACAGTGGGCGTTTGTTTTTTTCAGGTGGCGCAGGAGTTTCTCCTTAAGTTTGACACTCGGGATCCAACGCATTCGCAATTCTGGCCATCTTTGCCCTCGCCATCAGCGTAAGCTCATGCAGCACGAAAAGACACTCTTCGTGCTGCATGAGCTTACGCTGATGGCGAGGGCAAAGATGGCCAGAATTGTGAATGCGTTGGATCCCGATTATAGTGGGATTGGAAATTTCTCTGCTGCAATTTTTACACCGCGCGTCAGGAAAAAATGCCACTTGTTGCTGTTCGTGACTTGGTGTGACCAGGATGGGAATCGAACGCCGAACCTGCCAGCACCAACGCGGACGGTCCAACACCCCAAAATAATTTGCAAGCAAATTTATGCTAGACGTTATGCGGTATAAGCTTTTCAGAAGAAACGTTTCGATTCCACTAACACGTAGTCTGGAACTGTGATCAATTAAACAGCAATAATTATGAAGTGATAACATACGTTGAGAGAAGTAAAAGTCTAAATCTTATTTCTGATCAGAAGCTCTTGTTTTAAAGTAAATACAAAGGAAACGAAAAACGTGTACCAACCAGTGGGGTGGCCGGCCGAAAATTTTTGAAAGGGCCAAATATTTTGACTTTAAGTGAGCAGCATAAATTCATCCGAGTCGACTTTACTCAGAAAACCACTATTCCCTGCAAGGATCAAAGTTTTGAACTAAAAGTTGCAATAACCTGAATCTTCGCTTTTCGACTGGCTAGTATACAAACAATAGGAAGCACATTCGTAAGTAAGTAAAGAGCCATCGTTTCGAATGCAAACTCACTCAAGTATTCTACCTACGTTCTTAGTTATTACGGAGAGTTGTGTTACACATTTGAAAGGTCTGGGGAGTTGCTTGACCACTGGCGTCAGTTAGTTTCGATGTTCTATTGAAATCTTTCATTTGAGGAAAACGTTTCTTCTAGTCTTTGCTTGCGCTCTTGACGTCATTCAGTTAGGTAAAATGTTCTGGTTTCTGAGCTTTTGTTCTGATTTATTCTTAAGTTCGTTTGGTTTCTCTGCTCTTACTTTAGTCTTTCAACTTTTTACCTGTAAGCTTTATTTGCAAATTGCAAGACTCAGGATGCGTAATTTTACATTAAATCGATTTCCTATTAAAATTCTGCTGATCGATTCCTTGCTTATCCCCATTGTAGAGAGTACTTGCTTGAATATACTGTAGGTGCGAGTTTGAATCATTGCAAAAAGATGAAGGTAGAGCCCAGACGGCTGATTCCTCGAAAGTTTACAAAAAACTAAAGCTTTTAACCGCTACAAGAAAGTTGTATACTGTACATTCTTGTCATCATGTACCAAGCGGAACATATTGACAGTAAACACAAAATGCGACCTGGGGTACAAGATTAATACGGTCTGTGTGACGTATGATCACAGAACACATGAATTTGGCATTCCACTCAGTCACTTTTACAAATAATACAAACCAAAGTTGCCAGTTACCTCAAATATAAGATCAGACATTCGTTCGATCTTGTTTTGTAAATCTCGAGTAAGACTTTTCTTGTTTTATTTGACCAAGCTAGATTTCAAGTAGGCCTATTGATTCGTGGGTAAATAAAACCTAATTCTTCAGTAAGTAGCATGACACTGAACGAGAGCAATTGGCAAACATCAAGCATAAATGACACTCAAGATTTCAGACATCACACTCGGTCACATCTGTCTGCAACGTGAATAATGAGACTTGTAAATCCAAGTGATACCCCACATGACAACATATTTGCCAAGCCATGCCCAGCTCAGATCAAAATATCGTAACTGTTACTATACAGGATCTGAATTTCGGTGTCGATCCCTGGTCGCACAAGACACACTTGATTAAATAAATCAAGCTATTTTGAATGACTTGTTTGGAGAATAACAAAGCTTGGAAATATATTACCCTAGGGGTTGCACAGGTGGGTGAGCTCGTGTCAGCAAAAGTAATAGAGCACTGCTTGAATACCACTCTCCTCATTGAGACGCATACATCCGCTTTGAAGATCGACCAGGGCAACAGTCAAGGAGACGCGAAGCAGAGATGATCGGATAGTGTTTTTTTACTATGCGATACTATCCTGTTTTTAAAAAATGGTATCCGTATCCAAACCAAATCCTGCATTGGTTGAAATCATACTATCGGTATCAGGTAACTATTTCAAATGTGTATCTTTAATAATGCATAGACAGACTTGGAGGCATGCCACAGAAAGCTGAAAAATGCTTCCGAAGATAATACATAAATGATTGTGCAATGTGCAACTCTCTCCAAGAGGTCAAAAGTGACCAAAATTTATTCCACAGCCTGAATCCTCAAAATATCGAGTAAAGCGTTTCGGATCGTATATCCTTATCCGTATCCGGTTCCCGCTTTTAAGCAATTTTTGGATATCCGTATCCGGTTGAAAACTTACTATCCTGCCAGATATCCAACAGGCAGACCGGTTAGTGATCACCTCTGACGCTAAGCACCCAGAATTGTCAGAGTCACTAAAGCTGTTTCAGACGTGTAATGCTTGGGCTGTGACAGCTGTTTAAGTTTCCGTCGTACCAGGCTAATAATTATGCAAAGGTGACAAACCTTTTCGTAGAGCTGACCTTGCTTGTTCATGTTAAATATTAATATTTGCTAATTTTTCATTTTTATTCATGTTTTCATTGTTGCTTATACATATTAATTATACGAAACCATGCAGTTAAGTTTTCAATAGGATGTTTGTTTGCCGTACTTCAAGGCCCGCAGAAGTCATGATCGTACAAGCCATATATTTGACCATAACTCGCCAGCCGCTAGAGCTAGAGAGCTGTTCAAACCCTCTAAAGATGTGGGAAGTGTTGTACGTTCGATTTTAAAAATAGGAAAGTTTCGGATTTTAGTTTTTTGTGGGTAACGTCATAAGTCAATTTTTGACTCAATTTTCTCATAAAAACTATGCGAAAATCTACATCTTTGGAGCCTTTGATTAGTCAACTAGAGTTTGTAGTTCAAAAGTTATGGCCAAAAAACATAATTTCGGCAAAAAATCACAAATCTGATTTCCTGCAACAGGGGGAGAAATGCCGCAACAAGGAGGGTCACTTGAAGACACCTGTCATCCTCCCTATTCATTTGAAATTAACTTTGAATCAAGGCGTGTCGAGTTCTTTACCATGTCGAGTCAAAGTCTTCTGCAAGTTACAACTTGGTGGGGAAACGTTTCGAGTCCTGCAATTTTTTCATTTCGTAGAAGGCTACGTCCAGGAAATCAGGGGAACTTAGTTAGCAATGTGGTCGAAATTTGTTAAAATTTCCGAAGTGTTTTTTTCAAAATAAAGTAAAGTGCAAAAAGGTCTTCGTTTTTTGCGAATCACAACCTTAAAAACTCAGCACATTATTTTTTTACATTTCATCAACATTCTTTTCAGTTGTGATCTTCACTTCTCACTAATCTGTTCTTCTTACCTTCAGTCCTATCTTAGAGGAAGCTACAAAACTTAACTAACTGCAGTTATCTGAGAGATTTTCAAGAAAGTTATCAGAAGCTTGTCTGCGCAAATGAGAGGTAAAGGCCATTCTGTGGGGTCGTCATGGTTGTTACACTTAGAAACAAGTGGTATGTCATCACCATTAAAAGATACTGGACTTTTTATCATACAACACAAAGTTATCTTTACGTGCACCCAAGCCAGTAACTGGGGGGTGCAGGGTGGCGAAGCCCACTTAGAAAATTTTTCTCCCCCACTGAAAAAATGCGTTGGACATATTTGGGCCTCACTCCGAAAACTCTTCGCCTCCCCTAGTGTCCCAGCTGGTTACGACCTGCGTGCACCGCTGTCTATGGAAAAAAGACACCAAATCCTGCTGAAAAAGGTAAGTTATTCATAAGCAATACAAGCCTTTAGTTGTGTTTTGTGTTTTTTGATGAATCTTTAAAAACATATTCAAAAAATAGCACATGGCTTATTTCGCAACGTTTCGGATCTTTCTTAAACCCATTTTCAATAGGAAATTAAGCAATGCTAATGCAAGCAATTCAAAACCTAGAGAAGTTGATTTGACATTAGGTGAGTTTATTGGTGCAAACATTATATAACTGCATGCAAATTGAAGTTGGGACACCGAAAAATCAAACGCTGGGACACCGAAAAATCAGGCTGGAAAACAAGTTGTCTCGTCGGGCACTCCTCGACAGTTTCATAAATTCTATCGTGGTTTAAAGTGAATGGCCGAATTATTGAGAATTTAATAAAGTTGTATTTTTTGAAAGGTTACGGTCTGCTGGATGATCAACACAGTTGTGCAGAGGTGCTGGGTCGCAACCGCTATCCATCGTGGTTTACCCAGTTCGGCAAGGAGCTAAGCATGGCAGAGAAAGTGTAAACTCAGCTGAAGTGCAAGTGGCTAAAACATGAAAACACTAAAAGCAACCCAAAGACTGTTGGTCATACGCAATACGCTGAGAATAAAAGTAAGACTACCAGCTATATAAGAAAAACGCTGAAAACAAAATCAAAACTGCCAATAACGTAAAAATGCCAAAAACAAAGCTAAGATCACCAATGAGAGACTATGCATCGATCACAACACGTGAATGATGTTGTTAACAAAGTTCTAGAATACCCATATATATGTAAACATTATGCATAACTTGATAGCTTGCGCAGTTATCACATTACTTAAGACTTACGTTAAACTATAACAGGTGGCAAGAGATAATCACTGAAATTCTATTTTCGCTCAATATTTTTACATCAATTACCAACAATGAACATGAAATTAAGAATAAACATAAAAAGTGAGATTCAAACAATTAACATGTAGCACGACAATCTATATTGAAAAGAAAGAGGTGGAAAAATGATCTACATTGATCTCGGGTTGCTGCTCTCGTGGTAAGAGTGTCTCTTTAAATAGCAGTTCAAGAGGATTGAAAGCAGAAGCCGAAACTTTTGGGTTTTTAAAGTCCGTGAATCGATCTGGATGTAAGCGCAAATGTTTGACGGCATTAGCAGTAATCTGGTTAGGTTTTGAAGGATTGTGCTCATCAAGGGGAAATTTCTTCCCTAGCAAAACTGTCAGTTCAGTGTTCCATATCAGAAACCCCTGGTTAGGGGCAACGACTCGGTAACCCTGCGGTTCCTTCGATTCCCTGGCATCTTTGCACAAATTTGTTGTTTCTTGTTAAAATGCCAATTATTGCCAAATAAAATCAACTCAACTCAACTGGTTACCTACTAAAGGTGGAATCTTCACCCTCTTCGGGCTCAAGAACAAAGTCTCATTTCTGGTTGCCTTGATATAAGCGCCTTGCGAGTCTGAGCTGAGGTTGCTCATTTAACGTGCTCAGAAGTTCGACAATGGCTTTGGCTTATGCTCCTGAGGAATATTGCTTCCAAGTTTGATGCTAAAATACTCATACGGAAAAAATGGACTCTCAACTGAATGAAGTCATCTGCTCCATCTCGGGCTGCCTGAGATCCATTCATAAAGGCCTCCTTCCCTTTTTCTCTGGTGTTCGCATGCACCTACCCACTACTTGAAGAAACACGGCATGCCAACAACTATATCTCAAAGCTGAAGTTCTCAACTACTGTATTTATTGCATGAAGGCTTAATAGCAAGTACTAAGCACTCCTGACGGACTTCGCTACAATGGCGGATCCGGGGGCAGTTTGGGGCAACTTCCCCCCAAACCTCTGTGGCGACCCTTGAATGGCGCCCCTTCGCCATAAATGTGCCCCTTTTTGGTGCCCATGGAAGTAGAAACAGATTTGAAAATACTCTAAAATAAACAATGGTTTTCGCTTAGTTAAATNAGGGTTTACATGCCGGACTTTACCCAACGTCTTATCGAATAGCGTGAGCGATGCTATTGTTTCGTAATAGTTCCACTGTTTCGTTTTTTCTTTGCCGCGTGAGAACTGCCCGGCCTTCGCAAACGCAGTCGCGTTCGCAGTTCTCGACTTGCTGCTGTGCTGTATGAAAATGGTCTGTTTTTTTACAAGTTTATTCTTTAATGCTTGATGACCGCCCTGAAAGGAAAAGGAAAGGCAGCAGTAAAAATAGGAATGCAATGTGGAAAACGTATTACTGACTCAAGATTTTACAAGCCTCCAATATGAAAACAAAAAACCAGTTTCAAGACTATTGCCAGTGCAGTTCGTGAGTCCGCAGTTTATCTGCATCGTAGTTTTGCAACATAAAAGTGAGTGGATGGGTTTCTTGACGGAACTAATCCAGACTGACAGGAGCGTAACGAGGTTACATGGCGCCCGGGTCAAGATGCAAGTTTGGTGCCCCCATTTTCGAACCTGAGGTCTTCCGGAAGCAAATGTACTGTATTGAATAATGTACGTATGACATTGTTGGGATTTGTTTGCGTCCTCGCAATCATTCGGCGCCCCGCAGTATTTTAGCACCCCCAGAATGATTCGGCTCCCCGGTAATTGCGCTCCCTTGCCCCTTCGTTACGCCCCTGCTGATTGAAACATAATGCAGTGTGTAAAAAGCTACAGATGTTTACTTTAGCAAACAACTTGCCGCTATGGGGCAAAAATGCATTAAACGTGATCGATTAGCTCAAGGAACTATGACCTATGTAACTATGCATTTTTTAACTCCTCGCTTCATTTATATGGACAATGCAGAGGAGTATTGAATTACTGCTAGGGGCGTAACGAGGTTAGATGGCGCCCGGGGCAAGAAGCAAGTTTGGCGTTCCCATTTTTTAACCCGAGGTCTTCCGGAAGCAAATGTACTGTATTGAAGAAGGTACGTGTGACGTTGTTGGGATTTTTTGGAGCCCTCGCAGTATTTTAGCACCCCCAGAGTGATTTGGCGCCCGCGTAATTGCGCCCTCTTGCCCTTTCGTTACGCCCCTGCTGACTGAACCATAATGCAGCGTGTGAAAAGCTACAGATGTTTATGCTAGCAAACAACTTTCCGCTATGTGACAAAAATGCGTTGAACGTGCTCGATTAGCTCAAAGAATTATGGCCTACGTAACTGTCAACTGTGTAACTCCTCACTTCATATACATGGACAGCGCAGAGGAGTATTGAATTACTGTTAGGGGCGCAACGAAGTTAGATGGCGCTCAGGGCAAGAAGCAAGTTTGGCGCCCCTATGCTCGAACCTGAAGTCTTTCGGAAGCAAATGTACTGCACTGAAGTTCTTGTGACATTGTTAGGACTTTTCGGCACCCTCATAGTGATTCGGCACTCGGGGAATTTCCCGTCGTTATGCCCCTGATTACTGCGTGCAGCGACGAGCCTTAACAAATCATGGAACACAACTCTAACCAGAGGCATAAGGGAACCTTGAGCTTTAGGCGGGGCAATATTTTCAATTTGCCCGAATTTTTGCGCCACTTTGAGGAAAAACGAATAGGAGAATTTTGGAGGGCGATGGTTCTGTTTCAGAAACTTGCCCATAAATATCGGCAAGTTTTTCCTGAATTTTGCAAATCTTGTCCGGATCTCCCCCCAATTTTTACGCCTATAGCTTTAACGCAGGAACTTTGGCAAAATACTAGCTATCTACAGGTTAGTGGATTGAATAATTGGTTTTACGTGGTCATAACAATTTTTGCTCAACACTTGAGTATTTGCAGAATTCAGTCCAAAATTGATGGAATGACGGCGCCTTTTGGCCCCACCTGGCGACGCGTCAGGCAACAGTTACTGATGGCTGTGTGGTTTTGAACTTTTTGTTGCAATTTGCAAACCCGTAAACAACTCACGCTGGCCATGAAAGGACAAATTTGGCATGGTTAGCGAAATCTGCAACCGACAGAAAAATGCTTAGCTTAGTGGTTGGTAGATCATTCCGCTTGCATCATATAAATTTGAGCAAAATGCAATATTCTGGCGAAATCTTTAATTTTTTGCTTGTGACCGTGGTGTTGGCGAGGTTTCGTGGTTTTAAATTGGTGATAGGCTAATTCTCCTCTGTGTTTTCTGGCCTGGCTGGATAGAAGCAGATCCATCGCCAGATCAACAGCATTGAGGGTGGCTTTGAGCTTCTGGGGCTTCATAATAGTATACAATGAATTGAAAAATGACTTTATGGGGAGACTAGAGCTTGACTTTGGAGGTATTGATTGTGAATTTGGGGGGCTCAGCCCGCTTGCTTCCACTTCTGTTGAAAAGTGTCACAACTTTTTTAATAATCTGGTCTAGTGGGATTGATGATTTATTCTTCACATCAGCAACGCAGTGTCGAAAAATGTGAAACGGTATTTAAAGACTTGATTGAAAATCAACCTTTATAAGTAGCGTTAATTGTACTTTAGGGCAATATGCTTTAAGGCCCAGTGCAAATCTATCATGCGATTATAAGATCATTTTTTACGATAATCAGCAAAGCTGGCTAAAATGGGAGTAGTGTCCTGGCAAATGCCTTTCATTCACGTGTTGTTTTTGAAGTGTCGCTTCAGCAATAAATAATTATTCCATGTACATGTAAATGCACAAGCTTCGCTTGGAAATATGATCGTCATTTAGCTTTTTATTTGAGTTCTATCGTGGGCCATGAGTTGTCACTTCCAAGTCTAAGAAGAACCGTTCTGTTTCTGACCAGGTCGGGAATGCCTTTCAGACACTGTTATTCACAGACACTGTTCTTCACTGATAGGGATAGCCAAAACAGTGGCAAACGCTTGCGTGCAGCATGTTTTTATACCCTTTAAAAACATTTTGCAGATATACGAGATCTGTGTAGCTTGTGAAAAACGAGGCCCACTGCTTGGGACCCGTTTCAAACGTTTTCTGAATTAATGATATAAAGCGCTTTCAAACTGTGGTTATTACCTGAAAAATAGTATAGTTTGAACAACAAAAATAGCCACTTTTTCACCTAGAAAAGATAACCTCTTTTGTGTGACACACAACGATTATCGCAGACAACCTTTGGTATTTATGCAAGTGAAGACATTTTTGGCGCCCCCCAATTTGACTGCCTCTCCCAAACGCCTGGTCTGGATCCGCCACTGCTTCGCTGTAGACCCCCTCTAAGATTGTTCACGTAGAACCTCTCGAATCAGGTCTAGTCACACATTCTAGTTCCAGGCTCTATAATGCCACTCTTTTTCAAGCTTTACACATTTTCCACCAAGATCAATGCTTCGCGCAAAGTATGGGTCCAAGCCAAACGATTGCATTGTAGACATGGCCAGTTTGGTATCAACCTCTACAGACGGTGGCGATTCTAGAATTAAAAAGTGGGGTGCCATTGAGGGACTGAGGAAAAAGTAGACGGGAAAACATAAATGTCTATCCTGCATGGTGATTTTCCATTGTTTTGAAGATCAGTTTGCTATGATTAACCCTATCAAACCATAAACATAGGCTTGTGAATATTGTTACATATGACCTAGCGTTATTATTCACTATAGAAACCAAAACACCACTAGAAGCAATCGCACACTTGACCGCTATGGCGAATAATCTGTGCTAACCATGCAGTTTCCACAGCATTGCACATGTGAAACGAAATAACATTTCCCGTAGACAACTGTGCCAGCCCCACATGAACGAAAACAGCTGTAAGAAAGTGAAAACAATTCTCATGAAAGCGAAATGGCTGCAACAACGAATTCCATCCTGACACAAAAACAAGTAAGTGCTGTAGATGGCCAACCAGTTTCGTCAAAATGTACTTACAGAATACAAAGCAATTTTTAAAAAATATACCATCTGCCAACAGATTGGTGACTGCTGACTAATCCACTTTATGGAAGCTTACGGACAATTCGTGATTGTGTTATAGCAATAACAATGTTATGCAACTACAGTACTATCACAAGCGTAATACCCATCTCAGCGTGGATAGAGTAAGGGCTGCCCAATGCACTACGCAATACCGGTGGCACTTACTGTAAAGTAGTACATCTGCGCCTCGGTTATAGAAGTGTGTGCATTGGTGTTTAGGGCGTGTACCTGATAGCACGACGCAACAGCAGGCATAAAACCTGCTATGCCGAATATTCCCATCAAAGTCGTTCATTTAAATATTCACACTAAATATCCTCTGACTGATCCTCAAAAGCTGATTTTTAACACTGCGTTAATTTATAACTATCTTGTCTTTATCGAACCATGCCCTACCTCAAATAACTCAAAAGAAAGATTCAGACGAATAAACAATGAGCAAAATGATTCTCACACAAATCCTTGCACAGTTTACATCGGAATTTCGTATCGCAACATCAGCTCATCTTAACTTAATCCTTCGATCATCACATCGACTGTCAAATTCATCAACGAAATAATCTAAATCTATTTTTTCAGCTCCTACCCTTTCAATTGAAAGTAGAGCAATGTTATTCAATCTGTCACTGTTCATAGAATTTCTGAGAAATATTTTCACTAATTTCATTTTCGAAAAACTTCTTTCGCATGAAGCGCTGTTGATGGGAAGAGTTACAGCTTTAAACAACAACTTATATAAAAATTAAATGCAGCTTTGTAAGGAACTGTAATGAAAAAATTGTTCGAGCGATCTAGGCAGCTGGGACTCTCCGAAGCAAATTCTTTGCTAGAGGCATTTCATGTTTTCAATCATTTTCACTAATTGAATATGCGTTTGCGAATTCTTTCATTTGTTTTTCTTATAGAAAATTTCACCTCCAGGGCAAAGAGCTGAAATGCCGGAAAAATTACTCCTGAATCATTACAAAAATGGCTGTCTAAGTCTATCAAACAGTCAGTATGGCTGAATACAAGATAATGCTGTACACATGATATGTGTCAGGAGATCGTTCGACAGTGGGTCCCAGCATAATAAAGTCTTCTCACTTCCGTTTTTTTGACCGCTTTCGTATAGCTGTTGATGAAATCTTGCATTCTTGGCAAAGTCTGCAAATTTTCTCAGCCTTCTGCTCAACCAAATTGGAGTTTCAAATATTAATCAACTCTTCGCGATGAGACAAAATAATCTCCCTTGCTTTTTCAAAGTTTACTTGCTTGTTCTGCAGCAATTCTAATACTTCATCAGCTTTACCGAGAATTTCCGAGAAAATATGTAGCAAGGTCATACAACGCCTAACATTTCCAGCACTTAAACATCTTATGCCTTCCCAAACTATATAGCTTTTCAGTAGGCAAATTCATGCACTCTTATGATAACAAACTGCTTCCAAATC
>JGI24158J21664_10000086_pt1 | contig 55078 bp, 36 predicted proteins | sample Ectturendosymbi3_FD_21664 | JGI IMG/M metagenome (IMG submission 21664) | reverse complement strand
TAGGCCAAAGTGTTTCGCTGAAGTTTTCATTGGAAACTAGGCTCGAGTCCGAGTCTTTTGAGCCTTTGATCGACTTTCTAACGTTTCTGGTTCAAAATTTATGACCGAAAATAAACAAAATAATTAATTATCTAATAGTCAAATGTTTTTACTAACTTACATCATAACTTTAGAACCCGAAACCCCAGCAGGTCATCCAAAGTATCGAAAGACTCGGATTGTAGCCTAGTTTCCAGTAAAAACTTCAGCGAAATACTACCATCTAATGGTTGGCGCCCAGAGCCAGGCAAAGTGAGCCAAGGTGGCCTAAAAGTCCTCCACTTATGACGTCACTCACAAAAAACCCACAAGCCCCCAAGCAAAAATATTTTTTTCGAGTGCAGACTAGAAGACTTGCCGCATCTTTAGATGCTTCAACCAGTTTTAGACGCTTCAGCTGTAACCCGAACAGGAGCAGAGATATTCCCGTGCAAAGCCAAGTGCGTTTAGGCGTTTTTTTTATATCCCCGAAAGCAGCTGGACGCCAAAGAGTTACGCAAAATAGCCTAGATGTGATTAGATCCACATATCAACCTAATACCTTACCATGCCACCTGCAAAAATGGTGAAAGCACCATCGTTATAGCCATGGGCACAATTTGGTGGGGGACGCGGGGGACGTGTACCCCTACTTTTTTAGACGGGGGGACATAATATACCATGTCCCCCCACTTTTTCTCATAGCTTTTATATTTGGAGAGGTTTCAAAACTAAATGTGATGATTGTCGCGTTTTGTGTGAAAAGTTTTTCATGTTAGATGTTACACAGCTATCTTTATTTTGAAACAGAGTTCGGTGTGGTGTCACTGACCCTGATATTTTTATAAATTTTGATTTCAAAATGATCTTTAGCAGTTTGCAAGTTTCTGGAGATCACAAAAGATCCATCAGCAGTTAAAATAAGTTGTAGCCTAAATCATTTCGTGAACTACGCCAGTTTTGGCCAAACATGTTTTTGCTACTGTAAGAGGATATCAATGGAGATTTGGCTAGGAGTGGGGCTGCATGTATGATGCCCAGTAGCCAAAGATTTGTAGCATTTTAAAGAGCAGTAATGTGCAAGAAAAATAGCTAGCTACCATATCTTGCAATATATATATCGTACCTTGCAATTTATCATCTTTTTAAGGTTAAGAACTTAAACAAGACATTAAATCATGTTGTAACCCACACTTCCTATAAAACGCATTATGATCGATGTGTTCCACTTAAGAGTGATATGTACATGTGTCCAATGAAATTCACCGTTTTTTCCACTCCAACTGACAGCTCTGATAAAACCCAATTGAGGTGTTCTGCTATATTGCTTTGCTTGTTTGTATCATAGTCTGATAGTAGTGTAACCAAGCTGAACTACAGTATCATGCCCAACAACAAAATTAAGCTTATTAATTTCTAAATCATTTCTAGGGTAAAGCAAAGCGTGATTAGTGTTGCTTTGAAAACATCTCTGAAAACAAGATTGGGAATCTGTATTTACATAATTTCACTTCCGCATAGGCCCGATGACTATATTGGTTTTATCAGTGCCGTGACAAGGCAGCCCCGTACCCCCCGGTTGGGGTGGACCCGACCATTGTTAGGGGCCCCACAATATATATTGTATTAGTAAGTTGGAGCCGTCTCTCTACCCCTGGCTTTTACTTTTCTGGTTTTTGCCCTCAATGCAGAGCCGGTAGATTAAGCATGTAATATCATGATTCATTAATTTAAAAAAAGAATTGCGGACATTCGGACACTATAGCAGTATTTTGTAAAGTTGTGATTACGTCAGAACAAGGCCAATTGTTAATAAAGTCTTGACCTTCTCCACATAACTTCGCTGGCATCGCCCTTGTGCGATGAAATTCTCAGGGAAATTTACGTCATAATGAATGCGCTGTGGAGTGTTGTGCAATCGCTTTGTAGTTGCGTACACATAGACTAGGCTCCTAGTTCAACGTTAAAAATGTTTTCGTGAAAGCTGCTTATGACAGTTTATGTAAAGAAGGAAGGCTTTTGTGTCAGTTTATCATATATATGTCTGTGAAGACTGTGTTAAGACAGTCTAATTTAAAGTTTCGACCAGAAAAAACGGGGATAATCTCGGTAAGTTTAACCCTCTCTTGCTCGATCTTAAAAAGCCTATTGAGATTTAATCTCATGTGCTATGTGTCATGATGAAGATGGATGGTGTCAGATTCCAATAAATTCGTTCTTGTTAGAGGCGTGTGAGAAATTTCCAGACTGTTGACGACAGTGAACACAGAAGGAATGTTGGAAAGCAGTTCGTTCTGCGCACTGCTTCCACCTATCGGCTTTTGGTGAAAACACCACGTTGATTACATCAAGATTGGCTATCAGGGGGCTAATTTGCAACTGGTGCAAAAAAGCATGCAGCTGCCTAAATACTTGCTGATATTAAAGGGGCTCATCTGGATTTTTTTGGGGGGTCCAACAACCTTATACATGGCTCTGTCTTTTATATTGGGCTGTCCCCCCCACATTTTATAACAAAATTGCGCCCATGGTTACAGGCATGTTTTAGCCATTCAAGGTGACAAATCTTGATAGGCTTATGCAACTTCATCACAGAAACTCTACCTCTATGGTTCCCAATGCGTGGTGTAAGCCTCATAGGAGTTAATTTTATTTGTGAGGTAGGTATTAAGGCCAACTTACAAGGTCTGGGCCCAAAGTTTTGAATTTACTTTTTGTGGATTTTTCTTCAGGTAGGGAAACATGTAGAAACAGAGTTCACTTTTTAAATCTTAAAGATTTATATATCACCTCATGTGGAAAAATTAGTATTTTGGAAGTGATTGGGTGAGGCACGAGCACAACATGTTGAGAACTAATGCTCTAACTATTTTTAAATTTGAGATCGACCGATATGGCTTTTTTGGGTCTGATGCTGACATGTCGGCCAATTATGGACTGATAGCCGATAACCGATATTTCCAAAATTTTTAAATCTTTTTTGCTTCATTATCAAAAATATGATGTATTCTATGCTTTTTTTGAAAAATTCAAAAATCAGGATTTATGAGCCAAAATTTTTCAAATTGTAGCAATTTAAATATTTTGCAATGATTTTTAATTGATCTGATTAATGATGAAGATGATGATTTTGTTTTGGCTGCGACGGCCGACACGTGCTCCATGGTTCATCTTGTCTGCTTGTTTATGAAAACGCATGTGCTAGCATTGCTGTAAGATAACTGCCTTGACTTGGTTCGTTGTGCTTTCTTGCACAAGTTGTCTGCATGCGTGAGGAATATAACAACATTTTTTCAACACCTACTCAGACCAATAATATCGGCCATTTTGGCCCATACGGATATATCGGCCAGACCGATATATCGGTCTATCTCTATTTATAATCATGCTATTCGTTTTTTTCAGTCATTTAAGTGTAAGTTGTGTCTAGCCATACTGGATATAATGTGGATGTTGAACTCTGAAGTTACAATGCACCTGATTTAAGATTTGAAGCATCTGTATCATTCTGAGTTTATTGAAAGATTTAATCTCTGCTGGAATACCATCATAAAGAAGACAATGCTGTTTAGTGACCAGGCAAGTTGTTCACTAAGTTTCATCTATCCTTGAGTTTTAACTATTATACTTCATTAAACATAAAATGTAACATGTTGCATTTATGTTCTTTTCTTTTAGGTTGAAGTACTAGCCAAGTGGTTTAGAAACTGGAATGAATGTGAACAGACCGTTGCCTTGTACTCTTTACTGAAACGTGTCAAAAAGTGTCAAGCAAAATTTCTTGCACGTTGCCTGGAGCATTTTTTGAATGATTGTGATGATCTCCAGCAACTTGAAGAAGAAGCTAATAGCCATGGTTTGAACAAATATTTGTTTGATACATTTTCATGTGCCTTGTGCTGGCATCTTGTATGGGAATGTCGCTACCTTTCAACTGTAAAAGTTTCCCACAAAAAACTGTTGTTTTTGTGCTACAAATTAAAGCTTGCTGATTTATTTTTAAAAGTTGATTGATAAACAACAATATGCAACTTCCTATGCAGTGGACTTGTATGTGATAAATGCATGCACACAGTTTACTTTCACGCTTTCTCTCCTGGCTTATGTGTATTTACATACATGGTAATTACAGGACAGAAACCAAGGTACTTACCAATATGGATTTTGAATCTGTTGGATACTGGCTATGATATCTTTCTCTCTTGCAATTTTGTAAATTTACATGTGAAAACTATGAAGACAAACAATTGATTTAACCATTTAAGAACTTGTTTAGGTTTCAAATGCTAGGTGTTTTATAAATGTGGTAAACTCTCAAACAGCCTGGGTCTCATGGCAGTTTCTCAGGGAAAGCCCCCAGTAGCAAAAGCATTATTCATTTGTATGCATCTAAATTTTGCCTGCTCAAATAAGAGTGTTTTTATGAACCAGCAAGTTTCAGCCATTAAATTTGCACTAAACTGCATACATGTTCACCAATCACCATAAAACAAGAAAACAGATATTGCTGTAATTGACTGTTAGTTACATTTTTTTTGAAGAATGCTCATTGTCAAAATTAAAACTCTGAACTGTTTTAATCCATAAAATTGCTGGGTGGTTATATGTAGCCCATGTCAATATGTATTCTTGCACATCTCTCTCCATATTGACTTGGGTAGTTTGAAGGTGTCAACAAGGCTGTCTCACTCACTGTTGTCTCTTTTTGATGGGCTCACTGAAGCACTGCTTCATCACTGAACTTGGAATTTAGGCCTCGCAGAAATAAATTATTTGAGGCAAGCTCAAAGAAAATCCTTTCTGATGCATGATGTTTAAATAGAAGCTGAACACTATTCAACTAAAAATCGTTTGTTGGTATGGTGTTTCTTGACATAGCTTTCCACAAAACTCAGTTATAGTGGCTTGTTTAGACTAATAGCACCTGCATTGTAACCTCAGTTGTATGAACATGAATATGCATTCTTAAATAGTGATGGGGGAAAGGGGTTGGTTAACAATTTCCTTAATTTTCCCATGCTGCGAATAACATTACTGATCTCTACATGGAAAACAGCAGAGTTTGTCTTCCAGTATTTTATTCTTGTGCAAAACTTCCATATGATTACAGTGTAAACAAAGCTTTGCAGTAAAGATTCAATCATTGTTTCATAGCAGAAAAACATTTGCAAAAATACATCATTTTGTGCACAAACCAAAGGTGGTCAGAGTCACATTTTCAAACTCCGACTCTGCTCTGGTTCCAAATTTTTTGAATCTGGATCTGGCAATGAATTTCTTTCAAGTTTAAGAATCCGACTTGTGTTCAAACCCCAGAAACCATCAATGCAAGTGCAACTGAAACTCAGCAATGGTTGTAATTAAGCAATGACATTTAAGACCAAGTAAACTGAAGATGTCACTTCCTCACCAAGATCTTGAAAACAGTTAATCAAAACTTGACACCTCATACAATAGGTAATTTGTTATTATTCATTTGAAACAGCACACAAAATGCTACAAGTGAGCCTCAAGTGCAGATCTAACTATCCATATAAGTGGTTGAACAGCTCCTTTGCTCATATCTTTGAAAATGACTGTGCCCTTAGCAGCTAACATTCACTGCCTTGGCTGTTTTTTTGGTGTTGTGCATGCAGTCTGTTTTTTATTTTTGCTGAGACATTTTGGTCATTTTTTGCTGAGACATTTTAGTCACAGAAACATTTCAGTCATTTGTCTCACAGTTGTATTAAAACTCACAGTAGTAGTGTTCATTAGCCTATATTTTTAGACATTCTGACTGAAATAACTTAATTTTTTCAGCCATCTCAAAAACATTCTGGTCTATGGTTATTTCAATAATGAAAAAAACAGCATGTAGCTAACCACTAGAATTAGTCTTGCTATATGTTTGAAATTTCAATTTCTGCTGGTAAAATAAACCTGCATAGGGTAATGACTTCAGTCCACTAAGGTTTGATACACCAATGAGTTGCTAACCACCTAGTATCACTGAGATTGAAACAGTGCTATGTGGAGATAGAAAAAACAGTTTATATGCTGATCATATATTTACTGTCTCAAACATAAAACAAAAAGGTGATGTTAATCAGTAATCAGCTAACTTATCTGTGCGCTTTTATCTCATCTTTTTTTGCTAGAATTTGTCTCAAGACTCTACAATGAGTCTCAGCAGTCAGTTGTGATTGAAACTCTTCTGAGTCATTTGCCTTTGCTCACTCCTGGAAATGAATTGGCAAAGGAAAGGTATTTGGCTATCCTGCCAAAGGTGTTGGCCTATGCTGTAGAACGACTGGAATTTCTGGAAGAGGTATGAATGGAATGTTATATTTAATACTTAGTGTTAACAAAACATTTTGAAAGTTCTATCCAACTTCTGAATCTGAACAACAGTTTTTGTAACTCAGAAATGTTGTTTTTTGCTTTCATCATAGCATGCATAAAACACTGTTTGTGAATTAGAAGTTGAACGCAGCATGAGCAATTTGTCAGTTTGATTGTCAGCGTTTGCTGTATGATAAACACATTTAGTTTTTCTGTTTTTTCTATTTTTTCTATTTTCACTGCAATGGAGTTGGTGTAACTGTATTTTAGATGCATACAGATATTAATGTTTTTGCCTGAATTTAATGACAATCAGTATTTGCAGAAGTGGTAAGGGCTATTACGGGTTATTTTGATTGTGTCCCCTTGTTACTGCATCGGTCTGCCAATGGTGGAAATTAATGTTGTGGCATCGTTTGAAACTCTATGTTAAATTAATATTCAGTGAGAAACAAGAGTATTGGTGCCAACAGTTTTGTGCTTGGGTTTTTAACAAACAAGGTGTCTATATATACATGTATGTATCTGCATGTGCATGCAAGTGAGCATGGTATGCCTACTTTTAGCTGGTCGACATGAATCAGGAAACAAAAATCTGGTCCTATTCTTGTACAGTATCACATTGTTGGTATTGTGTGCACATTATTCACCTGATGCTCTACTTCATTGAATGCTGGTCAAGCCGAATATTTTGCAGTCTCGCCAGCTGCTGTCCTATTCGCTTATCCACCCTGCTTTCGACAATAGAGAACGTAATCGCCTTACGCAGTGGATGGCGGGTTTGGATAATCCCCGCGTGCAACCAGTAGAAATCTCGCCAGAAGTCTCATCCGGTAAGATCAGACTTCTTGTGTTCTGAAGGTTAATTTTTGGTTTATGAAGTTGTGTGAAATACATTGGAAGATCAGTTAACAACATTTATTCTGATCCTACTCGAAATAACTGCGCGTAAGGATGCAAACTTAAAAGAGTCGGGAGTTTAATTTTTGTGCTGTTTTATTCTCTCACATTATCTACCTCTTAGTTACTGGTTGAAACTTCCTGCTTTCACTCTTTCCATGTCTTTTATTAAATGGTTGAACTAGGAGCGAGTTATTCTTTTGCTCACAGACGTTTTTCGATGGTATAACTTATTTTACCTTGCACAGTGTGACACGGTCTGTCTTTGTAAACATGCGGGTCCTGATTTCCGTTCATACAATCATGCATTGTAAATTTAAACAAATAGCTAATGTATACAAATAACCGTGCAGCGATAAAAATAAACCGTGTTTGGTACTTTTTACAGCCCTATATAAAAATATGTTACTCGGATACTAGAAACATTGTTCGTATTCCTTTTTTTTGGTGTGCATTAATCAAGTACATTAGTGCTTTAACGCTGTTACTATGAAAATAGTTTTCTGAGGTATTGCTGTTGTATCTGATTTAATTTGGTTTTTGTTGCGTTCACTAAGATCGCATTGGGCTCTCGTTTAAACTGGTGGGATGCCTTCAGTCTCCAATCGCGTTGTGAATCATTTATCTACCGAGTGGTAAAGAATTGAATCATCACATCGACTGAAATCCACTGACATTTCGTAAAGGACGTGGTTGGATGCCTTGTTTTCAGCCTGCTTAAATTTTGTGACACCATTGCAGCGCTGACTAGTCTATAGCCAGGGCTGCCATACCGTACTTATTTCTAAGATTTGCCCTTATTTTGCAGTACTTCGTCTTAGAAGAAATATCCTTGTTTGTGACGTGTGTCCTTATTTTTTCTTATTTTCTGTAGCATAACAATTTTAAACAAGCAATATCTGATACACATACAGACCATTTCTATCTCATCGTGAAGATTTTGTAATCAAACTTTTTTGATATTATGAAAGTAGTATAATCTTGCAGCACAGGGACGTAACGCGCTATCAGGTATTGTTAGCACTGTGAGCTGTCTACTGTGATTAGGATTCTTAGGAAGGCTTGTTTTGTAGCGAAGGTTTAGTATTTCATTGATTCAAGAAATAAGCAAGCGAAAAAAGCGATTTTCGTGACTATTCCAAGAAGGAAGTCGAGAATAAGACATTGCTGAAGCAAACGGTTCCTGGAGATAAATAGGCAAACATATGATCTAGCGTAAGTGGTGCAAACAGAAACAATTGTTTTCTTTTAAGGTAATAAAATTAAATTTCCCTCAGCCATCCTTATTTTTGGTTCTAGATCGATTGTAGCCCTGATTATACCATATAACCGCATTATGCATATTCCACCTCACACCCAGAGCAACAGACTTTTACTTCCTTTAGCATTATAAGTAGCTTCGCCCTCAGGAGGCCTGCAGCCCAAATGACCCCTCGTCTTTCGCACCCTCCCACTCCCCCATACATTTTATGAATCGGTCTACTTGCAACTCATCCCAGCAGCACGCAACGGTGCTCAACATTATAACAACCGCGTTGGCACCATCCACTCGTGTCAAATATCTATGTTTGTGTTTCATTAAAACAATCGTGTGAGCGCCGACAGGCAAATATCCATGGTCGTCCTCTATAATGTTTCTGTGTGCTGCTTATTACTGCCGTGTATGCTTAAGTCTACTGCGTTGCGTGAGGGAGTGAAGACGTTATACAATACTTTATGGTGGTCAACTAGAATTGCATTATCGTGTCCAAAACGATCTAAAAGGTAAGTATCTGTCGTAGTGTATAGACGTTATGCATCGCAAAAAATGACATTTTGCTGGGCGATTGTTTTTCGTGGAAGCGCAAAGAAACGTATTTCCGCGACATTGTTAGTCTGAACAAAGAAAGGTCGTAGTAACAATTTAATGTTTCGTGAGTCGTGACATTTTGCGAAGGTTTGACTTTTTTGTTGCTAGTTGGATCACGAAACTTGTTGCAGGCGTTACGGTTCGACACAAGTAAATATCCAGCACACCCATGCTGTTTGTACGAATGTACGTGACTCTGACGTTCTGTCAGAAATTTTCTTGTTGGCACGTTGCTGACCTCAGCTGTACAGTTTCTACCTGATCCTTCACTTTTTTTCTGTTTTTTTTATGAAACTTTTAATTGGATATATGTGTTGGTCGCGACCCTAGTCCACGAGTACATTGTCATTGGGCGTTGGGTGCCCGTCGCTTTATTTTTCCCGTTGAAAGGTGCACCTTGGTGCAAACGCTGGTCAGTTCTTCAAAACAAACTAGAGCTCTTTACAGAACAAATGCACATCACAGAAAATCGCTGTTAACCAAAAACTGTGTCCACAGCACCGTAAGGTCTGATAGCATTCTTTTTGTGTAGGGGCAGACTCGCTGGAATCCAGCACTGTACCGAATGGCGTGAACGAATGGAACCCCGATAGTGTTCCTGAAGAAACTTCGTCTTTGGCTGATTCTCTGAAAGGTAAACTTTTTACAGTATGTAGCAACCAAACCTGCCTCTAGCGATTAGTTGGCACATGCTTCAAGTCTACTTGACTTTCGTAGCTAACTTGTTATATGTAAACGCTCGGAGTAACACCTCTTTGTTCAAATTACGTCTACTGACTGGGTATCAGCGTTACAAGTCGAAGAACAGTTTGTCTCGTGTTTCTGTCCAAAGTTTTAAACATTTTCCGGAACTGAAAAGCCTTGGACGGCTTTTCAGCAGCCCTCTTTATCGTCGCCTGAAATCGCTTAATATTTTTCGCTTGAACTCGGATTCTGAATCGCTTCAATCAACCTCTTACTGCTCTGTTATTAACCCCAAAAAACGTTTTCAATGCGCATTGTCGTACTTTTTTGTACTACCTACCGATTGCTTTTCTTTTTATAATGCACCCGTTTGTCAGCTTGATTATATTAGTCTTGGTATTTATTTGTTTAACATGAGACGGCGATTTGCGCACTGACGCAATTTTTCGATCACAAAGGGTTGGCAGGTCGTTGTGCACTACCCAGTGTTAGTTCACCTTCGGCGTCGGACACAGCATCAAGCTCAAGCACTGTTACTGAGCAGCCGCCTGATGGCATGGCTGGTGAGTGCATCCAACCTTCGTGGTATTTCAGTCGAATGTGCGATGCCGTGTCACGAATACGGAATGAAACACATGTTGGATAAAGGCCAAACGATAATTTTGATCTTGCCGCGTATCAGTTCTTAAAACGAGTTTTGTACCTGATAAGTGAGGGGTTCTTAGGTTCTTAAAGTTTGCCTCAATAGCCCCACGTCGTATTGAGATTAGATTTTGGGGGTATTGAGTTCTTCATTTCAGAAGAAGAGATAATTGTACAGTGAAACCTGATTATAACACAATCGTTAGAGTCCAAAAAACGCCATCGCGAAACAAATAATTTCCTACGGTGAAACCATAAATGAGATAAACATGCCCAAACTGGGCCTAACGTTTTCAACTGTTTCGTGTTTTGTCAAAATTTTTGCTCGACTTGATTAGTGGTACTGAGACTTAACACTTTTAAGGACCACTGTGTGGTTTGTGCGCCTTTTGATGTTCCATTGGTGAAGCCATGCTATGTCCTTTATTCCAAATTGAGAACCACCTGCGTTTTAACAGAGCATCCAGACTTGTGCATCATGAACCCCAGTTACTAAGTTCGTTTTAACCCGCTTTGTAAACTTTCGTGTGAATGATGTTCAAATGTGCTGACGTTTTCAAACCTAACATATCTCGCAACAGACGTTGGGTCGTGGCTAAAGTCGTTGCGTTTGCACAAATACGCCAACATCTTCGCCTCCATGAGCTACGATGAGATGATGGAGCTCACTGCTGAGAAACTGGATGAGGAGGTTTGTCGTCAATATTTAGTTTTTACGAATCTCGCGGCGAGATAGCATTTGCAATATGTTGATGAGGCGATCTGTGTTGATGTTTGTCATTGAAGCAGGTAGGTCTAACGATTTGCCGGCGATTGTTTTGTGGTTTAAAAACTGATAAGTATTGCTCGTGCAAAAATAATTGTAAGTATTTCGACTTCTCCAAAATCCCGTCCGCGATAGTAACCTTTTCCTCGAGTTAGCTCTTTTACATTTCCATGACGACAACGTTAACACTTGTTTTTTCAACAGTTTCGATCAAAAGGTGCCGTTCATGTTTTTCAGAAAGTCACCAAAGGTGCAAGAAACAAAATTCTCTTGAGCATAAAGAAATTGCAGGAAAGGTTCAAGCAGCTGCAAGCGTTGGAAAACGTACGCGCCGTTTTTATGGCGAAGTTTGTCTTGAATTAAGATCATTATGCTTTGGTGCGGGGGATAATATGCTGCTTTATTGCTGTGTAACAGTCAACAAAGTCTGCCTGTTTTTTTTTTCGACGGCTGCACACCGGCGCTTCGCTTGTATATAAATATTTGATGCATCCGATAATTTCCTTTATTGTCCCCACTCTCCACGCCCGACAGCTTTGCCTTAGAAAATGTTGCTGGGACGGCACTTAATCGTTGTCTTCACTCTCGGTATGAATTACGTAGAAAGAAGAACGTGGGCGTTGTTGCGCTTTCCGAATTTCGATGAAAGATCCACTTTTCGGTTGAAATTCATGAAAAAAAACGCCAACACAGTAATGTGGACAAGAATTGCTTCAGACAGCCAGCAATGTGACCAGCAAATGTGTCTGACAGGAGATTCTTGGAGGTGGCTCCTTGAAAGCAGCTCTGCTCGAACTGAAGTCGATCATTCAGACGCCGATCAAGCGCTTCCAGCCGTCGAGCTCTGATGGCGCCGACAACCGTGAAGTCATAGAAGAGGACAACATTCCTGCGATTTACACCAAAGTGATGGGAAAAGGTTGTGTGTTGCTTGTAAACGATTTTTTCGTTGTTTGGGTTACAAGAATATCAGTTGAGCTGTGTACTGGACCAGGGGTGTGCATTGCAGCACTGGCGGGCCAAATGCACATAACCAGATCGGGCCAGGGGCCGCAGCTGCATGTGTCAAGCTCTGCGGGTTAGACAACTCGCTGGCCACCCACGGAAGACTGAAAATATCCTTTGAAAACCTAAAGCTCAAAATATGTACCTTTCCGCGGGCCAAAAAGACTTCAGCTCTCGGGCCACGGATTGAACACCCCTGAACTGGACTATCTGCGTTTTGTATGTCCGTATGTTATTTCATTTAACTTGCCCCGCCGTTGGCGATCTGCAGCTAGCTAAACGTCGACCTTATGAAATGATCGAATAATGCACGGTTATCTGTCCACAGGTGTAACGTAATTGAACTCACACACTTGGTAGTTACAAAAAAAGCCTGTTTGTCGTCGTCTGACCTTTTTCCAGTGTGAAGTCCCGCGCAGTTATTTCGAATTCCCCGGGCGCCAGAGCGCTCTAAAGCGTTTACTCCCAATCGAATTGAACGTCCTTACGTAATTTCTTCGTCATAATACCGTTAGAACGTGGTGTGTGTGAAACATTAGTCGGCCTTTTAACTGACGCTGCAAAGGACCAGGTTTTTTAACAGCTGCAAAGGTAAAGTGCCTAGCACTACTGAAATCTGCACAGGACCGTTGAAACTTGTACCTGTTTTGAATTCCTGTTTGATCTAAATTCTTCGAATCTTTTTTTAGCTTTCGGTCCGCTATTGCAAGCCTTGTTTGTTTTGCGTACGTTTTAAAATATTTGATTGTCGTTTTGAGTGTGTGAAATAATGATTCATTTCCCTTTTTTCGATGCAGCGTGCACCCAGCTGCTTGTATCGAAGCCTGACGAGGAAAACATAACTCTGTACATGAAACTGCTCGAGAGATGCGTGCAACACCCCGTAAGTGTTTGCGTTCTTTAGCTGCATGGCTTAATCCTGCCCGTTCTATCAAAAGCAATGCGGTACTTTACTTCTTTTTGTCGACATGGCTATAAGAAATGTTTCAAAAGCTTTGCTTTAAAAAACAAACATCGTTCCGACAGATTCTCTGCGCGAAAATCAACTCTTGTCAATGTGTTTAAGACATTGTACGTTTTATAGAAGTTAAAATATAACTGAAAAGTTTGGCATTAAAATCTCATGTTTGAACTGTCTTGCTGCAGCTCTGATGACAAAATGACAACAGTGCTAAGCGCTGTGTGTGGGCGATGCGATGAAGGTCGATATCAGCGCTACTTTTTCCCTACATTTTTTTCAGTTACTGAGAGCAGCCATGAAAAGTTAAATTCGGTTTTACAGGCGTTTACGGAGGTGCAAAAGAACCGGTTGCGGAAATGGAAGCAGCAGGTCCATAAAATGTACCGCTCGTTACCACGCAACGCGCGGCCTCCTGGATCACAGAGGTAAAAGAGCCTAAGGCTGTTCCTCGCTTTCATGTTTCCTTACGTCTGCTCTGTTTCGATGTGAAAACGCAGCATCAACTTGTTTGGGCAAAGCTCGAGCTCTACCACCGGTTGATGTGACGTGGCGCCGACGTCATTTGAACCGCGAGCTCTTAGCCTCCTGTTTACATCGTTCTGTTTCAGTAGTTTTAGATTCGAAGTGAGAGAAACTTCATGTTTCGGGGCAAAGCGGAGGTTTTGCGCACCGGTATGCTTCATAAACGTTCGGCCTGGATGTATAACACCGAAGATTCTAACCAGCTAGAACCAATTTCGTTGTAACAAGGTCGTATCGCAGCTAACAGGGGCAAATTTTTTAGCAGCAACCCCGGGTGACCTAACAGTTGATGCCAGCATTGTGACGCGGATACAACTTTCTCTTATCTCACAACAAAAGCATCGGAGCATAATTGTGTGATGCTGCTTGTTATGTAACTTGTTAGAGGTGCCTTTCCCGGGCTGTGAAATGCTGGCACATAGTAAAGTAAACAGCCTGGACAATCGTTCATCCCCTGAAGAACTTTTGTACTGCTGCTGCCATGTCGCTATCTCCATTCTCGAACATTAAGTCCTGTTCAATTCCCCTTTGTTACTTAGCAACATGTAACGTGCGGCGTGAATGTCTGAGCCATCCTGTTCCTTTTTGGTAAAGCACCCGTATTTGAGCACGAGGATGTCACATATAGTTTTGATGTTCTCCAGGTTTTCGACAGTTTGCGCAGTGTGATATTACTCGTGTGATCTTTTCGCTAACTTGCCTGGTACACTAATTTATTTCTGCTTAGTTTCAAATTACGCTTCCTAATGCGCAACTTCAATGTCAGTGAAACTTTCAGACCTCGATATGCCTTTCTTGGCACAGTTCACGAATCAGTTATCCTGAAATGAATGCCACATACGATTTTAGGTCTCAACAAGGTCTAGGTTATCCGCTGCCACGAAGAACTGGTGGAAAACCTAATTTCCCTACTCCTTTATCTGCGCAAACTTCAAGGCCTCCTAATCCGATGACTTCACCCTCCAGACTGGGGGCACTCGGAGTGGGATTTTCCCCACAAAACGTACGTAGTCCTGTGTTATTGCAACAAATTAATGCGTCGTTGCTGACTGTTGTGATCTGTAATCTGTAATAATTGCACCTCGGAGGTAACGGGAGAAGTTTGTGCTGACCGAACTTGCTCTTCATGCAGGTCAACTGGTTCGCAAATGCTCAAGGAGCGGAAAGCTCTCAAGTTCCAGTCGATCCGACGCGACGTGCAGCGTCTCTTGATCCGCGGCTCGGACACAGGTAATGTCCGGATGCGCTGATTGCTCCGCGTGCAAGTGTCCGCGGTACACCCCAGTTACTGTGCACCCCATCAGAAGAGGCGGCACGCTGTGTTTTCGCGTGACTGTCTCCAGCGACATCAAAAGCGAGCTGGCCACTTATACGAGCGTAACTGCAACAGCGAAAGCCTGGCCTTCAGCACAGCAATTTCAGGAATGATTTTGTGAGACCAGCCCATTGCTTGCTTTTGTTGCAACGATACTGACGCATCAGCCATGTTTCATGCCTCCAATCCCAGCGATAGGACAAACTCTCGAACCGCATCGTCAGTGCACCACAGTTTCGTAGTGTCTCGGATGTGGCACGTTCCATTTTAACACATTTTACAAAAGCGACGAAAGCAAATTAGAACGATGTTGCAACTGCGTTTCCTGTCGGAACTGTGTGTGTGAGGGCCAGGTTGCAGTTTCTTCAACCTTATCTTTCTGCAACAAATTCTTCCAGAATGTTCGTTAACAACGAAGAAGAAATCTCAAACGACATCAACACGAGACTGGACTCCTTGTGTCTGAGTGTGGCGGAACACGCACTTGCCGGTAGGATTTTTTAACGATTTGCATCTGTTTGTAGCCATTTTACTGCCTCAAGGCCCGTTTCCACTGCGGACCAGTCAGGAGCTATCAGGCGGAATCCTTTGTTTTATTGCGTCGGGTAATTTTTGCGATGAGCGTGGCATCTCCAGGATGCAACAAATCAAACAAAGGATTGCGCCTGGCAGCTCCCGATTGGTCCACAGTGTAGAAGGGCGTTTACACCTCGGCGGAATGACGGGTTTGCGACCGTCAACTCGGACGGACTTATTGCTTCGTCGTTTTTTTTGCCGTGGCTTATAAAAGGAATGATCATCCCACCAAGCGAAAAAAATAATAGAAAAGAAAAACCTACCGTTAACTCTATTAAGTACGTTTGTAGGAAAAAGTCGTCCTAGGAATTATTTTTTTAATCAAGATTTTAACAGTTCTCTGCTGCTTGCTACAACCATCTGTGATGGCGCCGATTCAGATTCGTTGTTGGAATTAGTATAGCTTAGTGATTCAACAATTTCCTGTGAAAGCGATCACGTGGTTTCGATACGTGGAACGTCATTGTTCCCCGTGTAGCATCCGTTCTGTGAAATGTTGCATGGTTGGTCACCAGGTTATAACATGGCCATGTGATAGCAAAGTAGGGTTCCTTTTAAGTCAGTGGTCTCCGAATGCGGTCCGCGAAGCCATTTTGAGAATTTTGAAAAAATTGTGATTTGGTAGAATGCAACCTTTCTCGAAACAATCACATTACGTAACAAGTCCGGCCCTCACACTATTGTGTAATAGCATATTGACCCTCGGACGAAAAAGCTTGGGGACCCCTGTTTAGGTGATCATGACCTCGAAAAGTATTCGAACAGTTCTGGGTATCAACGTGACTTAAAATCAATTAGTGTTAATGTGCTGAGGAAAGGGGCAAGCTGTACAACAGAATTGTCAAGTCGAATCATTTCCAACCATGTCTACATGTAGGAAACGGCAAATAATTTTTTTGCCTATCTTTTCCCGCAAAATAGTTGTTCTGCTTGTTCTTTAATCCAGTCTTTAGCCAACAAGGCGTAGTTTTTTCTTGCAGTCACCTTGTCTCAAACGTTTTGAGAATCTAAATGATGACGTCAAACTCTGGTCCGCGGGCAAGTCTGGCACGCAGCGTAATATTAATTGGGCCGCTGAGCAATGCCAACTGTTTACCAGAGCTGACCCTTCGATAGGATGTAGCGCATGTACCAATAAAACTTCAGGTCCCAGAATGCTCTACTGATGTTCAGGCGCGTCTGTCAGGACAATCCCTTCCAATGTTCTGTGACATCACATCGGTCACGCTGACCTCGTGTTAAGGAAGATTTTTTCAGTAAATATCAATGTTGATCCGCGGATTTGTCCAAGTTTGAATTTTGGCCCAGTGTGAATTTGACTTTGATACCCTTAGATCAAAATCAGTGTTTCTTAAAAGTTTGTGGGTCACGGACCCCTAGTACATCTTAATAAAGATTATGGACACCAAGAAGAAACGCTGCAATAAATATTTGAAATTAGGTCTTAAGGCCGGTCTACACTACAGCGAAGTAAAGTGGAGCGAAGCGCAGAATTTTGTGACGGTTTACAGACACGCACGCGAAGTTGAGTGCGGGGTTTTCCCCGAAGCTAAAAAGTGTCTTTTGAGTGTTTAAATAATAGATTGATCTTAATTCAATAGCACAACGTTCGTAAATGAAACGTTTGACCTTCCTGTGCACACAAGGAACATTTTGTGTATGAATGCCAGTTTAAAACAAGAAAATACTAAAAACTTTCAGTGATTGGAACATTAGGTCTACAGTTGATCCCACTGTTCATCTCTAGACTAGAGTACAACTAATTGCATGTTTTTACACGAAAGCTATAACATGCTCACTTTTTGGCATACCATAAGCAGGGTTTTTTATTAGGAAAATGTTAGGTACCCGGCATGGACCTGTAGGGCCAGTTTCTCTGATTCTAGGGACCCGATGATAATTTTTTTATCCTAAAACAACCTGCCATAAGTATACAATGACTTCATTATAAAAACACTAGGGCTGGTTGTGATGAGGTTGGTATTCAGGAATTCAGAATCATATTCACAAACAAGCAAATACTTTTCTATTGGTGTTGCATGCAAGTAATTATATGAAACCCAATGAATTTCAAATTCAACACAGCTATCAACCTAATGAAAATCCTTGTTATTCAGTCTTTAAAGGAACTTGCTGTGTTTCGCACATTAGAAACAGGTATTTGTATGTGACTGACAATACATACAATCTCAAAAGCCGTCATGTGATATTGTCATGGATCTACCTTTTAATCATAAATGCCTTCATATGAAATGAAATGTCTGCAAAGCCCATAAACCCTTTAAATCGCTTTCATGACCCCTTAATCATCTTCACGGACCCCAGCTTGACAGCCCGTGATCTGAATGAACAGTACTTATACATAATTTGGTGACAGAAGCTGTTTTTGCTTTCGTCACAGATGGGATGGATGGAGTGTCGACTTTGTGACCAAGATGGACTTCAGAAAGATCTCTACGACATTTATTACTTTAGCACTAAACTTATCTAACTGGTTCGAACGTCGTCCGCGAATTCTGGAACCGCGTTTCGTGCGCAATACCAAGCTCAAACAAAAGATTGCTGACCTCCTTACCTCAGAGCAGTGAGACGTCTTTATGCACCTGTTTTTGTCTTTACGTGTACGTCCCGTAACTGGCTCCCGATTCGAATTCGAGTCTTCAGCGAGTTTGGCAATCCGGCTGTTTTATGACAACCTAATGCGAGTAGTATGACACCCAAGACGAACATTTTTCATCGAGACAGAACTTGTAGAGCATGTTTTCGATATTTTTAACCAAGTTCTGTAGCACCAGGAGCAAAACAAAATGTCTAACAGTGTCTTTTTTGTCTTGTAGTGTGTTCCTGTTAAATGGTTGCGCTTGATCATTTATTGACAAGCGTAATGTTGCCAAAGTATTCAGTCTTATTGACCTCCTTGCTTCAAACTCGTTTGCGTTGCGTCAGTTCTCGCTGCAACGACTGTTGCAGGACCATTTAACAGAAAAATGTTTTAGCCGAAGGTTTAACAACACTTGTGTTTTTTTCCATGGTGTGGTTATTGGTATGGAGTTGCTCCAAATCCAGAAAGCTAGCCCCAATAGAATAATTACTTTGAAAGGTTAAGAACCGCTGGTTTATATCGTGAGTTTGCCGATACTTGTGACGAATCTGGTTTTAATGATTGGCAGTCAAGATGAGCACAGCGTAAAAAGTGTTATTTTTTCAGTACCTCTTGCACGGTAGAATCTAAAGTTTCATTCCGATGAACACCATTCGATCAATAAGTTTGGGTAGGATTGTTAAATTTGTAGCTTCGCAAATTGTCCGCGAAGTTGGTTGCAATCGTCCATGGCGGCAAAGGTTCCTCCAGCGTTGTTTTTCACTTTCAACCATAGGCCAGTACTTGCTGCGTATTTCTTGTGACGGACTCCACTTTGAAGTGCCTGTGTCTATTAACAGGGAAAGCGTTCGCCTGGAGCGAGAACAGGACGCTACTTCCTGACGCAGTTTTTTGCGCCGTTCTTCTTTCAATTTGTACAAAGAAATATAAATAGAATAATATAAGTTTTCGGTTTGTGGTGCTTACCTGCCCTTGCTCGTAAATTTATGCCAGTCGCGTTGACCGTGGGCTTGGCGTTAGTCGTCGTCCCTCTTACCTTTATCACACACTTGTACCTTAGTCCTGGTTTGCGCCACCAAAGGCAAGGGACGAAAATATTGAGCTCAGCTGCATTGAAAGTGTTGTGTAATTGCGTCGCCACCGCGTTTGCCAAATGCCCGGAAATTTCACCGAAAGTAGTTGTTTTTTTTCTGAAATTTGCTGACGGTGAGTGTTTTGTCGTGCACTCAGTGCTTTTCGACAAATAGTTTCGTACAAGGCTGGTTTGTTTCGTTTTCACGTCGTTCCTTAGCGATGCCAACCACCGGGAACACTGGACTGCTTGCGAATGTGGCGGTGGTCACTTCGGTTGATTTAACCGAACGCTTAGTAGAACGCGATTTTTACTATCGTGGATCAATCCGTGCAAAACGACATGGCGACTAAATGAAGTGTTTAGAAGCGACGAGCAGTATTTTCGCTCCAATGACCCTGCGTTTACTGTAAGTATTATTAGCAAACCACCTGTTCAACGTGCTTCGCCGGGTGGTTCCAAATTACCAGAAGATTCTCTGTGTCATTGTGATACTACTCTGCGCTGCAAGGTTCGATGCTGGTACTTTGAAACAAGAAGCCTTGCAGATTTTGATGCTACGAACCAACGGGTATTATTTCAGTCCGTTTTCCTCGAGACAAAAAGAAACCAACCGTAAAACACTACACTACAATTTTCCATGTTAGTCTGGTGGACTGTTCAGGTTCATCCGGCGACTGAACGTCCTGTCGTTTACCCGTTGTATGGGTTTAACGACCGTTTCATGCTGTACGGCTTCGTAACATCCCGATCCCTTCTATGCACTGTTCGTGTTCACCGCATCGTCCTCTCCGCAAAGGTTTGCTCTGAGCTGGGGCGGTCGGTCTGGTAACGCTTTTTTTGCATGTTGTTCGTGTCATCGTGTTTCTTTTTCATTAATTTCCGGCGCGTCGCGTGTTTTTCTATCCGCTGCAGATGCGTTTTTATTCTGCGAGAATTGTTTTATTTAAAGTGATTGTGTACATTTCCGCAACTAACCATCCTCTGGCAGGAACTTTGCTCGACTAACGAGAATAAACGTCACTTTTGTTCTGACTGTTCGGAATTCTATGTGATATTGGAAGTACGATGGCCGGCAGACAGTTACCAGCACATTGAAGCTAAATCTGCATCAAACTTGAGCAGACGAAGGCTTAGTGTTGTAAACGCTCCGTTGATTAATCTGTTGCAAGTAGGGGTGCCACAGCAGCGGTAGGGTAGTAGGAGTTGAGGGCAATGTAAACCTGTATGTTGCCGGTATGCTTGTTTGTCTTAATCAACAATGTTGACCTCAAAAATAATAACTGGAATTATAGAAAACCCTTCTGAATTTCTAGGTGCGCGAATAGCAGCAATAAATTTGATTCAATTCGATATTGATACACCATGAAATTACCTTTCTCCTATACACACACACATATATATATATACCGTTATGAACAGGCACCTCCTCACCGTTGCACCTCTTTTGGAAGGACAGGGGACCAATGCCCCCGGTCTCCGGCGTCCCTGGTTGCAAGTATAACAGTTCGAACAACTCAGCGGATGCCAGCACGGGCTTGAATTTCATTTAGATTTTTTTCATCTTTGAATTCACATGTGCTGATGAGAAATACTGTAATTGTTTCGGCGCATGGATCAACTATCCTACTGCTACGAATTTGTCAAATTCGCCGTTTGTTGTCGCGGCTCTGAATAATTACCATATGCCATTCTTGGCGAAGTCTTACGTCATTATACGTAAGCATGGGCTCAATTTTGTTGTAAAATGTTGGGGGACAAGTTGATATGAAAGTAGTATAGTCATCGGGTCGATGCAGAAGTGAAGTTTTACAAATACAAATTCCCAATCTTGTTTGTTAGAGTTGAACAGCTGCACGTGTGAGGCGAGATGTCTTGTTTAAGTCAACCGTCGCCAGGAAGTTTTCAATAGGGGGGCTTTGCGTTTGTGCGAGGGACTTGACATTCTAAAAATTGACGAAAACTCCGCTGATTTATAGTGTTTCATGTTTCAATTCGGAGGTCTTGGAGCTTTGTTTGGGGGGCTGAGCCCCCCACGGGACTGGTTTAAAAAGACGATGTTTCTTGCACATTTCCGCTCTTTGAAAAAGCTACAAATCTTTTTTAAGCTACTGGGCATCATGCATGCAACCCACCCCTACCTAAATTTCCATTGACATCCTCTTACCAGTAGAAAAAAAGTTTGGCCAAAAATTACGTGGTCTACTTCACAAAATGATTTTCAATCAATTTTACTGCTGGTGGGCGGAGCGCGGAAATCGTATCCTTTCCATCTTCCCTTGTCGGCCTCTGCGTATATACCCACATACCTATCTACAATGTAATTTCTGCATACTTCTGGTGACTGTTGCCTTGTGACTGCTGTCAGTGATACCACTTAGCTCAGTCTTTTCACAATCAAAATTTTCAGGCGTCAAATATTTATAGACGAAAATAATGTCAAAAGTTTCATTACAATAGTTATACTTGCATAAACACACAAAAATATGGTTGAGGTTAAACAGAAATCAAAGTGCACAATGGTGAATTGGCAAAAAAGCACCAAGTTTCACCTGCATTAGCACGAACAGAATGTCCAACAAAACTAGGTGTTACGTAGGCTACATGTAAAGCAAATGTCTTGCACTTAGAGATGAAAATACTGGTGCAATGTTGCTTTGGTTAGGTAAATCAGGTGACTTACGAACCAATGTATTCAGCACAGGCACAAAGCATAAGAGTTACGGAATAAATATTTTTTGGATTGGTTGGTCACCATTGTCGCGACATTACAAGAAATGGTGCTAAATGTATAGGCTATCTTTTATTTCAAGGCAAGTCTGTAAGTTTTGAGCTATAGGTCAATATAAAGCTTCGTCAATACTTCTCCAACGTTTTATTTGAAATCATGTTTGGTAATGGTTGAAGACAGTCTTTTGCAAATCTTGCCATCCTAAAACTAAGTCTCCACAATGGTGCTGCTTTTTGTGTTTGGCAAAAAAACTTCGTAGTGATTGGCTCATGATTGGCACACGTGCAGCAGTTAAACTTTCATTTTTTCAAGACAACAACTTGTATTACAGTACACCATACAGAGGAAAATGTCGGACAGAAGCAGTTAACAATCTTTCGCGGTCTCTAGAAACTTGCAAAAAGCTAAAAACATTTCATCGAAGCTAAAATGTATAAAAATATCAGGAGCAGTTATATCATACCAGTACCACACAAACTCTGTTTCAATGTCAACTTGGCTACGTGTAATACCTAGCATGAAAAGCTCTTCACACAAAATGTGACAAACGTCATTTTTATTTTTGAAACCTCTCTGTATAAAAAACCTAGAGAAAAATGTGGTGGGACATGGCATATTATATCCCCACCGTCTGAATAAGTGGGGGGACACGTCCCAGTGTAGCAGCCAGCCCAAAAATTTGGGAGGGGTTGTTTGATTTCAGGCGAATAAAACTAATGTTTGGAAATACGCCTCTCAAAGCACAAAATGACTATATGTTCTAAACATTTGGGGGGCATAGCCCTCCTAGCTACGCCTATGACACGTCCCCCGTTTCCCCTACCTACTTGCGCCCCTGTACGTAAGGTTGCATAAAACGTTGCTGATTTCGCAACAGTGCTTCGCGAGGCAAGTGAACAATGGAGAGTGAGGATCAACAGATGTTACAGTTGTAGCAGGGTACGCGACTTTTCGGTCTGAGCCGTTTCGGTCTGGGGACATTTCGGTCAGACTATGAAATCTTTCATGTTAACATTTTAATGCAGACATACTTAAATCAACGAGAAGTTTTACTTAAAAAAACTACAAACATGATCCAAGATCCAATAGTTAATCAGCATCAACACATGATTTTCATTATCATCAGCAAGCAAAATAAATCATTATCGACATTTTGCAATTAAATACAAATTCTTCAAAGTCATAATTACAATTCAGATTTAATCGCAATCATGGCTCCTAAAAGGGAGTTGGTATAACACCAGCTAGGGTGACATTTCGCCTGCCTATAATCATTTAAAGAAACGAATGTAATAAGTTGTTTATGTACAGAAATGTCCCGTGACCGAAACGGCGAGACCGAATCGGCCAGATCGAAAAGTCCTGTTCCGGTTGTAGCAAGCTTAAGCGTTCCTGCACCGATTGGAAATTTGTTTCGGGTCTAACATAAAAGCAGGTTTATCATACAGTCCTTGTTTTGAGGTGCTATGTCTTAGAAAATATTTTACTTATTCTAAGAAATGTCTTTATTTGTGACTTTTCCCAAATTTATTTTCTGTAGAGTAACAATTTTAAATAGGCTATATCTGGTAAGACATACGAGTACAGTTTCCCGGGTGGCGCTAGTCCCAGAACCGGCAGCAAAGCATACCGCACCAGCAACGTACTGTGGTATCAGTACTGCATTAACGGAATTAAGTCAGAGCAAATGAATAACGATAAATAATTTTACCCATAAAGCCTAAAGGTTGACGGCGGTCTGACCACCTCTATATGACCAGGCAGCAAATATTCGATAGTATGGAAGCTGTGTTAAATTCGTCACGCGTTGTGAGACGAGGTTGACGAAGGCGAGAATTGTCACCACTATTAAACCAATGAGCCAAGTTCCGCTGGTAATTGATGTTCTTATTTTGTCGCTGATGATGCCCTTCCTATTTTTTGTTGGCCCCAGTCCACACAAACCTAGCGACCCGCCTGAGTTTATGGCAAATTCACTGAACTTGACCATGTTGGGTCAAAAACAGAACAAACATTGTAGTTTTTATTCCTTAAGTGGTCTCAATCCTGATAAGAACTGGACTAAATCAGCTGTTGTTTTTGAAGGTCTTTATGATAAGATCCTTGGCTGCTTCACGTGAAACTTCGTTCAATCGAAACCCATCTGGGGATTCCTCGGTGTATGAGGGAGCCCAATATACGCGAAACAAGTGTGCCATTTTGAACACGAGTGCCTGCACGGAATGAGAAAATCAGCAACCGTTTCTAAGCAGATTAACAGAGCTCCATTTTGGCTTGCTAGACATAAGCTTACTTTTTACATTCAGCTCATAACTTAATTGCAGGCGTTTGATTTTACCTTTTTGTTTACTTATTATCAAACACTTTGTGTAAATGAAAGTGGAATTTTCAGTTTTTGCCGTATGGGTATTTCACAGATTAGTTGTGTTTCCCCCAAATCAAAATATTGGCAATTTTTTTCCCCGCAACGAAGTATCACCAGTAATAAAACAACTAGCCAAACGTGCTTCGCATTTTAGAAACGGCAAATAACTGTCTATAATTCAATTATAGTACAAACGTAAAAATTCTTCCCAGATCTGCTCGATGCGGTGGAGAGATGCTCGCAGTAGCGTAACTAGATGTGTGAACCTGGGTGTAAACTCAGATGAAGGCCCACTGGCCGCTGTAGGGGGTCCACTAGCGAAGACTCAGAAAAAAGTTGCGAAATGATAGTGAATGCGGATGCCTATAGCAACACCCTAAATCACCGGAAAATACTTCTACTGAAAACTAACTGAATATTACATATCGAAACATAACTACGTGGGGCCCGGCTTTTACATTTGGCTTGCCAGGGGAGGTGGTTCGCACCACTGTCTTCCGTCAGTTTCGCCACTGGTTGCTTGTATTATTTTGACAAGCGCAATGACCAGACGTTCGTCAAACCTCTCGAAATTGGGATTGTGAACAAATCAATAAGAATAAAATGATCAAAGCAGCATGTCGGCAAAGCGGTGGGGTACGATTTCACTGTTTGCTAATGTCCTTCCACGCTTGTTCAGGTCATCAAACCAATTTTATGTATGTTTGCCTAAGTTCTTTGGTTTAAGCAGAGAACATGCCTCACTGCAATCAGCCAGATTCCAAAACTTATTTTGGCGAAAAACCTTTTGCGCAAACATCTGAGAATTTTCGATGAGCTTGCAATTCGAAACACTGAATCTTAGAAGCTGGTTTTTCATATAAATCGATGAACCGCAGCCAACTGCAAGCAGCGGCTTTTGGATTAAAATAAAGTAACCGGGAAGAAAAAACGCTGCAAGGATACAGTTTCGCAAACCAAAGTGGTTATCGCAGCGAAATTTCTTGTGCAACTCCTGGCCTTCAGTTCTGCTTCAAACACACGTTTCGTAACACTTAATTAATAGAACGTTACCTGTTTCCACGGAAAGTATTTCGGACCGGACATTGGTTGACTGCACACAGCAAACAGTACAGTGAATTCCGGCGTCGTTTATCGTTGCAAGTACACGAACTCACGTTCACATAAACAGTGAAAATATGCAGTTTATCGTTGTTCGGCGCGGGCCCGGCGTCAACAGTAGCAGCTTCGCAAAATCAATTCTTCACAATAACAACACACGCGACTGGCTTTAAGCGGGAAACGGAATAGGGCGACGCCGGCACAGTGTTGATAAGAAAACACAGAAGTTATTCGTCCAGAAACAAAAATAATAATAATAAGCAGAACAACGACAGTGTTGAAAATTTTCCGTATCAGCAAGCTTTTGTGTAAAAACATAAAATCGATGAATTCGAAGATCTCGACCAGAGCAGCCACTCGCCTCAGATTTTTGCAGCTAAAGTTCGCGCACGCACAGTTCGCAAACGAAGACAGGATCCGTAAACCGGACCACTCAGTGTCGGGAAAGCGACAATAAACCTGCGTGATTGAAGATAAGGTACTGAAACTGGTGCAAGCCACGTAGAACATAGCAATCCGCCACGCGAGGCAGCGTTTTCAGTCACACACCGACACGTTGCAAATTGCTGCTCGTGCGCGGCTTGCTTCACTTCCAGCGTGCTTTGTGATAAAGCCGACAATTTTCCGAGCGATTGACCTGTATATCAATCTGGCAACGCTTTTCACAAGTCCGACCAAACGTCGTTTGATTGTCTGAATCAGTGACAGAAGAACTGGCGGCCGGTCAGCTCAAGGTACTCCTGGCAATGCCTTTTTCTTCAGCGCGTGCGAACCTTCCAAACGAGGCTTTCACGTTTCGAAGTACTTGTATATCTGCGTGACGTAGGACATGACGCGCTGCCAGTCGGGCCGTTCCTTGTTGGTGAGCTCATCCGCGGACAAGGTCGGCTCAATTCCCACGCTCTCAGCTGCAGCGAATGCGAGCCGGAAGTTTTTCGCCTGCAATGCACGAAGCAACACATGGATCCCGTGCGTCTCGAAAGCACAGCCAGCAATCTCAGCGAGGCGATCGTTTGTTGGCTTTTGTACCTCGAGGTATGGACAACATGTTTGGTGGCCATGAAGGGGTGGAACAAGCAGGCCCGTCCCAGGCCGCTGGCTCAGGTCAGGGCGAAAAATGGCCAACTAACCAATTTTTTAAAAGAAAGGCGAAGTTATTTCGCCCTTTTTGAGGGGAAAGGCGTTGTAAACTGCTCCTGGCAGACCAGCTGCAGAAATTTTCCTGGTCCAGGTGTTGCTGGTTGCATTCATTGAAGAAAAGCGATGTACAATTCAGATTCCGCCGCGTGTCTCAGTTTGGCAAAGCTTGTCTCCTTCCAGTAACCCACGTCGCTAACGCCCCTTCTTACTATAAACAATAATTTGGAAAAACATCGTCATAAGCAGCAACTCACTTGAAGCTGGGACTTCGTTTTGTCGTCGGAAGCGGATACATAGGTCAGGCGCAGCGATTCGTACGGTATGTGGGCGGGGAGGTAAGCGTGCAGCAAAGCACAGAAAGCGAGCCCGTCCGACCAACTGCTGCTGAAGTTCGTGATGTCGACACCGTCGTAGTCCTGTAGTGGTCGAGAGAAGAACTTGACAACAACCGTNGGGGNACGGGTCGGTTTTGAGGAAAGCCCAGTTTCAAGTTTTGGCCGAGATTTCGGACGAATCTTAATTTGGGTTTAGAACTTTAATACAAGCATGAACGAATATAGACAAAAAGTCGAATATCTCGTTCGGCTTATTTCACGGTTGCGTAAGCCGTACAACCGTCAAAACAGTAATCGCAGTGATTTCGCATAATTTACGAGCCTAGCTTCACAAAGTCATGCATGCAACTGGCTGGAGAAACAGTTTATGCTGATGAGCTTTGAAAACTATCCGAAGTACCACCTAAGCCCAGAGGAAGACTCACCATGGTTTTCTCCTGGCACCACTTCAGCAAAGCGTTCCTCTTTGAGCCTCCATAACGTCGCGCGAGCGTCGCGAGAGGATCGCCTGTCGGCGTTGCCGACGAAAGAGCACGATGCTTCGCGCTGCCAGAAGCCACTGGCGTGGACGTCACCAGGGAGGTGGGGTAGGTCCTTGCTGGGGGGAGTCGATCCATCATTTCTGCGAAAAAAACATGGCGGCTAGACAGGAAATGATCTCGCCAGCATTGCAAAAGTCGACTATTTTCACTATCAATAGAAATTCCGGTTAAAGTATGCCGAGTGTTGTTTTCGTCTCAGTTAATAGTTGACACACGCTATAATTCTAATTGCTCTAGCTAGAATAAAGATATATAAGCAAACTCGCCGTTATTCAGAATTTTGGGGGTCGCAACGCGAAACTTATTTTTGAGGCCAACTGNATTTTTCTCGTTTTAAAACTGACTTGATACTCGAAAACGAAAATTTCACTAAAGGGAGAAAAATATCCCTTAGAGTTTTGATCCTCCTTACGAGATACGAACGAAAACTGGAAAGAAAATTTTTAAAATGTACAAAATGAAGTGCGCCAAAAACGATAATACCTGATATAAATATGGCGCTCAGTTTCATTAAGAACCTTAGCAAAGTTACTCTTCACCAACCTGTTAACTGCGGCTTCCTTCCATCAACAGTGGTCATTCTTCCATCCTGCGATGAATGACGAAGCAAGCTCGATATTTGAGTCAGATCCGCTCCACTAACTGCACGAATACAACAGTTAATCATCAGCTTTTTAAGTCTTCTCTGTAGGGCAATTTTTTTACATGAAAACATTGACATAAACAAGCAGTGATCTCCGGACAAAAAATGCGAAATAATGAAAACATCAGTGATTTAAAGAAAATTTCCACACACTGCCGGTCCACTGACAAGCCTTACCGCCGCTGAGACTGCCGTCGGGTGTTCCTGGTTTGCTGCTTCCCGTCGAATCGCCGTTGGACCCTGGCTGAAGCTTATTCGCAAAAGATGATGGGGCTTGAGCGCCAACTTGCGACACGGACGGCGTTGGAGCACTGAGCGAATGGTGGCGCTGAATCGGGCTGACTGTAGCTGTGATGGGACTCGAAGACGTCCGGCCCGAAATGGGCCCCATTTGGTTTGGCTGGTTCTTTATGGGACTGAACGACGGTGCAGGTAGGTTCGGGACACTACCAGAAGCAGTGAGTGGGGGGTGGGTTCGCGTGGGCGACAAAGGGCTCGACGGCTCGGCCGTGGCCGACTGGCTGTCGAAGGACTTGATCAGACTTTGCACGCCGGGAGAGTTCTCGCCGCTTCGACGTTTGTATGCGTCGCGCAGGGAGGTCAAGCTGCTTTCGACGCTCGTTCGCGCGACGTTCTGGCGAAGTCCGGCAGCTTCGAGAATGGCCGAGGACGTGGCGGACACGGTGGACGCGCGACGCCTTCGGAGCTGATCGTTTTCGACTCGGAGCTTGGTCACGGTCTCGTCAAGCACTTGGTTTTCGCTCCGCAATCGAGTGACCTCCGCCTGGGTCTCTGTGAGAGACAGGGTTCCGTTACATTGCGTTCGATCTGTCTACGAGCGAGGCACGGACGCAGGTGCACAGTTCCATTCCACTTTATCGCAAATCCCGATCACTTCACAAATAACTTCCATCGTTTTTAAGAAAGACTTCGCAGTTACCATTAAATGCTGCTAGCTTAGAAACAAGTCCCATTGGTTCACTGCAGGGGTTCCCAACCTGTGGTACGCGAAGGTCCTCCAGGCGTCCGCGAATAACTTATATTTTGTCACAAAAACCTAGATTCACAGCTTTATAGTTTGAGTATCGGGTTTTGTTTCTAAATAAACTTTCCTGTAGCCTGCTATTCCTATTGTTACGTAACATTATGAAATTTGCAGTTAGAAAATTTAGGCCATGCATCGACCAATCGGTGGAATGTAAACAAAAACCTCATTAAGTTTGGTTGCGGCCTTTCATTGTTATTTCAATGTGTATTTTTCTTCTGAACACACTAAGATTCGATCAAATTAGTTGTTCTGGAAAAAGTGATAGGAGATCGTAAAAAGGTTGGGAACCCCTGGTCCACTGCATACAGCGAGCCCTTGTAGAACAGCCAAATTAGAACAACAGTTCACCCCAAAAAAACTTGTTAAATATGAGGGTTTTATTTCACTAAACATGAGCCCAAGAGTAATAACGAAGTTGAGCATGTTATGACTGAAGTCCTATGCCAGAAGTCACACAGCGATCCACCGCGGCATCTTACCAGCTTTCATGTCGTTTGCAATCATGACCGCCATTTGCAAGTCAGCCTGGAACTGTTTCCATTCCTCGGTTTGAGTACGTTGCTCTTTCTTCAGTTGCTGAATCTCTTTCTCCAAGCGAAATCGTTCCTCCTGCAGAAAAGTTACATAAGCATCTCAATCGTGAAATCTCACCTTTGAATTGAGAAGTGCCATGAGATGAAACACAACCACACACGACAATTCGTGCAATAGATCGGTGTGAAGTTAAGCAGCGCGGTGGTGCAGGAGAAGCACAGATAATCTGCTCTGCGTTACTTATGCCGAAAAAACGACAGCAGCGTTTCAGGGAATCGCAGGAGCTTGAACTCGCCGCTGTGACGCGCTTCGCGTGTCAGAGGTGACGTATTGCTATCTCCAGCACAACCGTGGTTTCACAACTTCAACCCGCTCCAGTCGTCAGAACCCAGCCGCAGAGTGACTGGAGTTGATTGTACTGGAAGGACAAACCTTGAGCGATGATATCTGGTTGTTGAGCTGCTGAATGATGTGGTTGTCGTGTTTTTTGACAGCAATGTGCTGCTCAACAGAGTCCTCCATCACGAACAGCGTTTCGTTTGCTTCATCCAGACTGACTTGCTTGATGCGCAGGTCTTCCTGCAGTCTGTCGATCAGCTCCGAGAGCTCGGACAAGTCTTTTTTCGACTGCGTCGAACAAAGCATGGCGTCAGACACAAACGCAACGACGTCTTAGTGACGTGCATAACACTGAGCGGTACTGAGAAATTGGGGCACGATCGCTTTCAAAAGAAACTTCATAAGAATATCCTCAAATAAGTTTAATCTTGCAAGATTGTTTATAACAAAAACCTCACGCAGCTCGAAACAACTTTTGGCGAACGACTCAACACATTGCACCCGCTCAACACATTGCACCCGCTCTCAAACAGCAGCTAATTCGAACCACAGATATGGGTTTCTACGCAAGTTTGAACATAAATTTCCAGACTTTTTCCGGACTGTTTCCAAACTCAACCTTTCCGAACGACATACCCATGTCAAATACAGGTACTATGATATAGTTGACGCGATGAAAGCGTAATTATCAATCTTATCACAAAAATCAGAAAAAACATCAAAATGCATGTCTAAAGATCAATTCTGGAAAATTAATTCTTTTTTCCATACTAAGAGACAAAAAGATTTTCCAGACTTTTCCAGGCTGGACAATGACCAAACTTTTTTTCATGTTTTCCACACTGCGCAGGAACCCCTTATGATGGATCTGGCAAACTATATTTATAAGTTAAGATACAGTAAATCAGAGGACCTTGGCATTATTGGCTTCCAGCTCTTCTTCAAGCTCAGCAACGCGGGCATCGAGTCTTTCGTTTTCGTCCTGACAGTGAGCGAAGTCTTCCTCGATCAACAGGAACCGTTCTTCGAGTTCCTGTCGCAAGAAGGCAGCGCGGTGTTCACAAATTGAAAAGCGACATGCCGATTGCCTCAAGGGATTAGAACGTTAATTACAAAATCGAACCAACCAATTAAGCCAGCACAGCACGAACCTTCCTAGACGAATATAAGCTGCTCTACTGTTTCCCATCTATGAAGCTGCGCAGTGCGCAGTGATTCAATTTCCCACAACTGCTGTTTCGCGTCTCTCAATCATTTTTAATTTTTTGTGACTGACAACTTAAGACGCAAGCAACTGACGATGTGACTTAAAAACGTTCGTCAATTCTCACGTACAATCACATATAGGGAATAAAAGCAGACAGGTTCTGATTTGCTCGTTTCACAGGCATAGTACTTCAAGCGCTACAGTATTCATCTCTTCTGGCCGTGAACTCACCTGCTTTTCACTTCTCAGAGCGTCAACCAGTTCAAGCATACTCATGCCAGCTCTCCCGCCGGCGTTGTCTTGCAGCGTACCGGTGACAGCCATCATTCGCTGCCGCTCTTTGCGCAACTCTTCTTCGAGCTTTTGCACGATCTCACTGTGTTCGCCCTCGGCACTCGCTTTCGTGTCCTGCAGCATTAGAAACGCTATTTGAACGATGCACAACACAACGCCGACCGATGACTGTAACGAGCCAACTGCATCCCAAGCTGTTTTTGTTTTCGCTGAAACATTTCGGTCATTTTCAGCTGAGACATTTTGGTCACTGAAACATTTCGGTCATTTGTCTCACAGTTGTATTAAAAATCGCCGTAACGGTGTTTTTAGCCTATATTTTCAGACATACTGACCGAAATGACTTCATTTTTTTCGATCATTTCAAAAACGTTTCGATCTGTGACCGAAAAAAGTCAGATCCTACGCAGTGAAAAAAACAACCGTAACGCAGAAAAGTTACAAACGTTAAATGACAAAGAACAACGCATTCAGCAAATTCTCTGCGCGGAATTTCAAAGAAGTTTGACAGGGTCGAACCAAACAGGAAAGTCGATCAAGCAAATGCTCATGGCTGAACATCTCTCCGTTTACAGATTCTCGCGGGAACCCACCCGATTGGCAAACCACCTAATCGGTTTTCTAGCACCCTTAAAAACGTTAGTAAATAGTCGAGCGGGATCCGGTGAACAAATTGAATGTGTTCGTTGTGCGGCTGACATCAGCAAATATTGATTAAAGGGCCATTAGTGCGAACAACTGATGACAGTGAACGCACTTGCGCGCCGAAATCCTCACCTGCACTGTCATGGCAACGCCTGAGAAAAGTTTATGAAGCGAAACGTTTTGTTTTCGAAATGCGCTATTATTTGTGGAACATCAATATAAGTTAATCATCCACACAAACACACGCACCTTTTTTACCACTGCGACATGCATTAGTCTAACGTGTAAAATAAGAATAACAATACATTCATATTTAGATGTGCGGCACAAAGCGCAGGTTTAGGGGTCAACTTAATTACCTTCAAGCGCTTTTCCAGCATCGACTTCTCTGTGCTTGCCTGGTTCAGTTCGCGCTCGAGATGCCGCAGACGTTCTTTAAACGCGTCTTCGCGCCCCTCCGCTTGTTTTCGTTCTTCTTCCGAGGCACGCAGCTCTTTGCTCATCGATTCCCGGATGCAGATCAGCTGTTCTCTCTCATTGAGTAAGCGCACATACTGCTGCTTCAGGTCGCTGTGAGTTGCGTCGTCGCTCAAATGGTCAGACACCAAGACCTGCGAGGATGACGGTAAGTTTGAATTTCGCCAGGCAGTATTCAACGTCCAGAACATGACAGTTACTAAGCAACCGTAAAAATTTGACTGCCTTTTCTCAAACGCCCACCAAGATTACGTAATCAACACAGCGATATGGGATCCAGGGCACTTAAAGCACTGCAATGTATAGGCCAAGATATTTTTGCTCGACACCAAATTTATTTTTGTCTTCTGTTCTTATGTTTATGTTTCTTCGGTTCGAATCACCAATAGTTTAACAAAAAAAAAAAAACTTTTATATTTCTGAGCCATAACAGCATTTAAACGGAGGATGCATTTTGTTGATATCGTTGCTGACACTGCTGAGCAGGACGTCACAGTTTCAGCAAATACAAATTTTGTCTGACAACCAACTTTAGCTTGAAATATGCGAAGTATTCACCTGAGGGAAAGTTAACTTACCACCGCTGTGCAAAGCAAAACAAATGGAGATGATGCAACTGTAGGTGTTATAGACAGATACACAACTTCACAATGTCAGGTTAAGTCAAAAATGTTGGCCGAAACAGGGAAGCAACATGAAGCACACCTTTGCACATCAGCGGTCAGCTTCTTACTCTGGGCGAAGCAGCCAGCACAGCACGTGTATTCATCAACTTCCCAGCAAAACTTGCCAATAATTATTGTTCGCCGAGTTTGTTGTTTAAACTCCACGATCTCACCAAACAGTAGTGACACGCACTTCTAATGCTGATTGGTAACATTTCAACTGACAAAAATCAACTTTTGAGCAACTGTCTCTTTACTACACGGATCAATTACAGTTATTACGGACTGTAGACCTTGACCCTGTTTTTTTCGGTCATTCACCCAGTTTTTTTGAATGATCGAAAAAATTATGTCAATTCGGTCATAGTGTCCGAAAAGTTAGGCTAGTGAATACTTTAACGACGGGTTTTAATACTATTACGGGACAAATGACCGAAATGTCTCATCTAAAAAGAAAACCAGCCTTGACCTTTCAATAAGAAACAGGTTAACACTTTCTTTTCATTCTTGGCCTGTTACTACCTCAATTCATCCCAGTAAAATAATGTAAACAAAGCTAGGTTGCCTTAAACGAATCAGCTTCGTAGCTGTTACCAGAAACGAGGTTTGTTCTCTCTGCCCTTACTACGTATTATTGCGCCAACAACCGTTTCGCAATCGTCTCTAAGCTGTAGCTTGATTAAACATTAACCCAATGCTGCCCAGCGAATTAACTGCCGGCTTCGAGATAAACCTCGAGTCCAGTGCACTGGCATTTCATCGTGCAGCGCTGGGTGGTTTTCGCGACATCAAACCACGCTAGCAGCCTACAAACCTTCGATCGATCGCGAGCAATCAATCAGGCAAGAGCTCAGCGACACCACGCCAGGGCTCGAGCGAGCGTGGTGCGAAACGGCGTGAATCTGAACTGAAGATAAGTACGTCCACTCTTCCGCTGCTACTGAAACGAGTCACAACAACGCTCCTAGTCCCAAACAAATTCCGACCATTGAGGAAACGCTCTCGCGTTTTGGCAAAACACGTTCTCCACCGGGAGATCGACCTACGCAAACGTGAATCAGCGCGCAGTTGCAAGACAGCAGCGAACTGGCAACGCCGTCTGCAGGAGCTGGAAGTCTAGGGCTCGGCAGCAGCAATACGTAATTACAGTGGGGGGCGGCCTGACATTATCGGACTTTCGCTCGGGTTTACGCGAGGCCAAGCGCAGCGCCGAGCTCCATAACAAGGCTCGTGAAGGGCATGCGGGCAGCATCTGCAGCTGATGTTTGCATCGGCTTGCGGTTCCGCTTTAATTCAAGCAACCAGCTTCACAAACAGCGACTTCAATGATGCCGGCGATACGCAGTGCAGAAGCGTTTTAACAAAGGACACGCTTTTTAGCTTTTTTAGCAGACGACAGCCTACGTATCAACATTGCGTTTTTTTCTCCGTATTTCCGAGGTCAAAGTGGTTGCGTTGCAGCGCTCGGACATTAATAAGCAGAGCTTCTCACACATTACGTATTTGCATCGTAACGGATCCTCTCTTGTTACAACCCTGTGTAACATTCAACGAGCTGCTGCCCATTTGCGAGGACTATGCATGCTGTCCAGAACTACGTAAGATTACACGCGCCACTCTTTGCGTGGCAACAAAACTGCACAAGTGATTGACAGGTCAAGGTTCATCTGCAAGGTATGATTGCTCGGTGGTAAATACAAGCAAATGCCTCAACCGATAAAACAATCCGTTTTTCAGCAACGCCCAACCGAGTGGACCGTGCGAAGTAATTGAATACAACAAAAGCAAGTTCCCGTTTTCTATTTTTAGCCACCGCTATTAGCAGACGGAGGTGTTTTTTTAGTTACATCGCGCAGGTTGCCTCAGCAGCACAGTACGTCAGAATGGATACGAAAAACTTTACCAGTCAATCAATAACGCGACTGTGAAATGTCCTTCCCTCACTTTCCTTGCTCACTAAAAGGTGAGCAGTGAACGAAAGTGTTGGCCACGTCGTTGCGGCGCAGGTCGCCAACTGCAGCCTTTAATCACTGTACCAGACATTAATTCGGTGCTGTTCTGGCAGCTGGAAATGCGGTATGTAGCACTTGGCGAATTTTCTAAGCATCGCGTTCTGACAAAAAACGTGACGGCAAACAAAGTTGAACGGTGTCTAGAAGCAAGAAAACATTTTTCGACAAGGTAGAGAGGCGTGTTCACACAAACTTTATTTTGTCTCTAATGAGTCGTGTGAGAAGGTCTCCGCGCATGTTGTTTTGACTTGGAAGACGAATGACGTTAACAGGCTTGCTTGAAGCAACCTGACAACTTCGTCATTTCAGTCAAATCCCTTCGTTGCTTTAAGAGCAGCCACCGTTTGTTGATGGAGGGAACAGATCTCATACCTTTCTCATTAAGAATGTGGGTCAGCTGCTCGCAGGTAAAAGCAAACACTCGAGCCTGCTGGAGTCGCACTCTGGCCGAGACGGCAGCGCAACGAATACCCGGCAAGCGCGAAATATCGCAGCACTCACTTCGAGGTGTTCTGCTTTGGACGTCTGTTCGGCAAGTCTCTTCTCTGTTTCTTCGAGCTTCTCGAGCAGGTACTCCTTTTCCTTTTGCAAACGGTCGTTGTCGATCGTCAACTCCGGGACGGACTTCTGCAAGTCGGTCAATTCCTGGCAGCAGACAAAAAAGCATCACGATGGCACCAGGGAAAACAGGTTTCAGCAGCAACAAGGGAGGGACACGGTGGGTACGGTCAAAACCAAGAAAACGTATTTTTTGCAGCAATGCAACAGACACGAAAGCATTCCTATTTAAAAATACGGGCGACCCCAACTGAGAAAAGAATATTAATCGCAAACGAGCAGGGTAGACTAGTTATAAATCACCTGCACGGTGGCTTCAAGCTCTTCGTTGGTACTTATGTGGCTCTCCTCCATGCGGTGGATGCGCTCGGTCAGATTTGCAACGGTCACCGAAGACGATTCGCTCAAGCAATCCTCCGAAGTTATATCACGTGACCCTGCGCCAATCAACACCCGTTTTTCAAAACACAATTGACAGCAGGCATAATGCAACCCCACATGACGAGCAGCGCGGCTCACGTTAAAAACGACGCGAAACACTGCCACACATCGAGGGAACGTTGTAAAAGCGCTCACGTCTTACCTGAACGTCTGCTACGGCCGACATCGTCCAGAAGGTTCTCGGTCGAAGTCGATCGGGAAACGGAATTCGAGTGCAGCGCATCGCCACTCGCAGCCGAAGCCAGGTCATCCAAGGACGAACTTAAGCCATCATTCGACACAACGTCAACATCTGCACACAACGTCGCAGTCTAAAATTCCGATGGCAAATCACTAAAACAATCATTAACGCGCAATGCAGGTTGCACTGCTCGAAAAATACTTACAAATTTGCCACCCTAGTTCTTTTTTGTGAGACATTTCGGTCATTTTTCCCATTAATAATGTTAAAACTCGCCGTAACATTATTTACCAGTCTACGTTTTCGTACTTTATGACCGACTTGACTTAGTTTTTTTTCGGTCATTTTAAAAAATACGATCTGTGACCGAAAGACAACTTAGTTGCTACCACACAACAAGCAAGTAACACAAGATTCGAAACTATACGGTTCATGGACTGTACAACCGCGCAACTCGAGAAAGCTGCGGTGACACCAGATTTCGCATCACTAAACACCAGCAGCTGTTTGGCAAGCCATGACATCAGGTAAAGAAATGAGGACAAACAAACGAACGCAAAGCAATACAAAAAATGAACGCACCTTGCTGTTGGTGACACTTCTCGCTGTCTTTCTGCTTCATCGTCATCATCATGACATCCATCTGTTCGCGAAGCTTGGCGTTCTCATCCTGCGCACAAGGGCGACACGGGCATTTTATTAATTCACTAGTTTCGCCACCTAACTCGGCAATTTCCGACTGAAAGACGTATATTCCTTAGTAGACGCGACTACTTGCCAGTAAGTTATTGCTCTCGCGAAACTAACTGTCAACAACAAGCGAGATCTGCGAAAAAACGCCCATTTAACCACGAAAGCAAATATTTGCTTCCTCTTTTCAAGCACGCCAGAAACGCTCAAGAATGCGTATTTAAGCTCAATTTAAACTACGCAGCTTTTATTTTTATGCCAATCACGCAAACACAGACACCAGCTCCACCAGTTCTTAAATTAGATCGGAAACAAAAACTGCTTCTGTTAACACAAGACGCAGCCACTGTTCGCTGCACTGATGTATAAGAATCTTGCCAAACGAAGAGAAACAGCAGTGCCAGCTCAGTAGTTTCTGATATGAACTGGTTAGCGCTATAAACCGTCCAGCTTACCTGAATATCCAGAACAGTTCGCGCGTCGCTGATTGACAAAGCCTTATCGGAATGGTCAACAACGACCAAGTGCTTCATACTGACAATATCGCTACTGCAGCTTGCTGAGAGCTAACTATTACGTTTTTCACCGATTGCCTACAGCAAATAAATTAAACATCACACAATATCAATATGAACACATTATTGTCAAGGCGACCACAACGTCAGCTGTTTTCTCTCCGCCAGCATTGCGGCAAGTTTATTTATTCGCGCATACTTTACACGGAATTGAGTTTAATTAGTGTGCAAATACAAAGATAAATTTTAATCATGCTGGGTCAAACAGCATCCCTCGCAAAAATTTTGACCACCGTTTGTTTTCATGAATGTCGTTAAAAAGCAGCTTCTGAATTACAAAAGATGTTTTGACGATTGGTGACGTTCTCTCGACACCTGTTACCATTTACAGCAAACAAATAGTTTTGAACGCTCGACAAGTAGATGTCACGCGTCAGTGAACGTCAAACGCTAAAAATAGTAGACGTCCGCTGACCGCAGATCCGGTCGATGCGGCAAGGTCAGAACCTGGACATGACACAACGTATTGTATTTGTTATTTCGTTGCAGCACTTCGTAACTATCCTCCACAATTAGTCAAAATCCGGTGTTGGCTTTCTTAGGGATGCAACATTAGCATTAAACATTCGCAAAATCCAGCGGTAAACCAAAATTTCTAGATCAAATTGTTGCAAAAAAAACAAGATTTTTCCAAGCCGCTACGGTACAACGTACTTTTTCTCAACGGTCTAGTACCACCTGCCACTTTTCCACAATTGCGTTTGAACGAAAAGATAAGACGTTAGCGAGATAGATGCCCAAGAATCTTAATTAACAGGTCTACTTTTTTCAAATACTAGACGTCACTCCATTCGTTCACCCAAGCATTAACCGACACAAAAGAACGATGGAGAAATGTGATGATACCTTCTCCCATTCAGGGTTGATTAATGGAGGCTTAGCGGAGGCGGTGAGAGCTGCAAGAGATCTAAAGTAACTCAACACCAACGGTCACAAAAAAACAAAGACTTAATAGTGAAGTTGCTACACTAATCTGTTGCAAAACACTAATTTCAGTGTCGGCAAATCTCGTCGACGTAATGTCCAGATTGAAACAGTGTAAAAACACATGAAGTACACGAGCGCGTTAAAGAGATTCCGATGACAAAAACAAGTGCGCAAGCAAAGAGCCGAATCGCTGGTGCATTTCACAGAACAGCTGTTCGGAAGAAAAATCGTTTGAAAAAAATTTAACACTATTTGCCTTGACACCGAAAATTGTCTTGAAATGTATACACTCACATCCACAGGAAACAACACATTTTTGCACTTGATTGAAGCAACTATTTCTCCAACGGCACCACGCACCTTTATTAAGTTACCTCGCACTCAGTTTTTATCTCAAATATTTTCTCCGCTCACTGTCTTCAAAAGAAACAACAAACGCGTTGAAATGCCTTAAACTTTTGCCCTCTGGGACACTGCGAAACAATTTTTAACCAGCTCAAAGCGACCCGAAATTCACCAGTACCGCTACTTAACTGAACTCGTGTCCTGTGGACAACTGGGAAATGACTAACATCGGCTTGCTCAGACACTGCAGAAGGGGATAGATTACGCGACCAAACGCTTCAGACAAGCACCCTCGTAACTCTTCGAGTAGACGGTGCTTTCAGTACTACGACTTTTGATCAATAATCTGCGTGCGACACGGCTTGTCAGCGAAAAACGAAAAGCAAACAAACACGTTCGCCCGCTCTGGTCGAAAAAAATGACATGAAGACTTCACTCTAATCCCACCTCTCCAAACTCGCGCTGCAGCGAGGCAGTGCGCGGCCCGTCATTACGGGTCGCAACTGCCAATCGTATTTTGGCAAAGAAAAGAAGCAATTGCCCTTATAACAGGCTTCCGAGCGATAAAGATCTACAAACAATCATTATGGCACGGAACTGTGTTTGCTTGCTTCATTCTGACGCAAAGGCAAGACGATACTGTAGCACATACTCATCCGGAGCACGAAGCGTTTAATTGTCGAAGACAAAAAGTCTCACGGCAAGTGCTGAACAAATGAAATTTTATCTCATAAAACCTACTGCCTGCGCTGCTGGAAATCGAGCAAGGTGCTCGACGTCAATCCGCATGTCCAGCTTTGTCGCCTTGCCCGCCAGCACACTACACCTCTCGGCGTTCTGCACCGCACTTGGTGCTTTTATCACTGCAGTGCTGGAGCAGCACTAGAAAAACTGCATTGAACTCGTGAACTGCAACGTCCACGAGCACTTGCTATATAACGGACAGGGTCTCGTGTATTTTGCGAGCAAAGCTTCTTTGATGTTTAAATCACTTTCAGTTCAACAAGTCACGACTTAAATACAACAACGAGCAGTGACGTATGCTATTAACCAGGTTCAAAGCGCGGCGCCAACGTTTTTGAAGGTATTTGAAACAACGAGACGAACCCTGAAAATTTTCGCTATTTACTTCATGACTAACCATAATAACTTCAAACACAGCAATTATGATTTAATTTTTGCACGAAATACTTTACGCGGAGTGAAGAAGCAAGGGACGACTGTGACAATTTTCAAAGCACGCCGCATTACCTATCGCTAGTAACGTAATCGCTATCCACGTGACAACCTAATTATCCTTTATTTACGGCTGCTGGTTAACCATAACCATCGGCCACTTTGCCACGACGCTCACGAATTTGCTTTTGGATATAGGTCGGGTAGGTCTCACTGTAGAGAACTGCACAGGCAGGGTAGCCAACTTATCAGACCCAGCATCCTCAAATTAGCGCAGATTCTTATAAAACCCTTAACAACACATACACGCCGACATCGAATGCTATTTTGCTTTCGTTGACACAAAAATATCCATTTGCCACTATCTAGCTTCCTGAACAGCCTGAATGCGATCGGCAGCAGTTTGATATCCTTCCTTTGCTGGTGCGATGTAGTAAGGCTGACATGCAACTCTTGTCCTCACTGACGTTGTTACCAGTTGAGTGTCTACGACACGATAGGGCTTGCCGCAGTAGATTACGAACTTGCTTGACGAAACCCAGACGCGTTTATGATCATTTAAATGGGATTCGTTTCTCAGTATTTATTGAAATTGATAAAGCCCATACTCGGTATTACACGGCTTCACTCGTTTTCAACTTTCTCCCCACGCGCAGTGGTCTGGTATGCGTTGGCGACATTGTCTCTGCAATTGACGTTTTAAAATCACGCGCATGCGAGACGGAAGAATGACAGTGCTTTCAAACTTTTTACCGCTTCTCAACATACGCCACAACACGGACGCAAAGGGTCCGTTTCAATTCAAAAGCGACTCTGCATTGACCAAGCATTGACAGTGTCAATGTTTCCAATCCAGCGATACCAGCAACTGAACGTGATGACGTCAGAGTTAACCTGGCGTTTGAAAACGTCCGTATCGCGTGACGAACCTTGACGTGAAGGAGGGAGCTATCAGATATTCAGTCAGCAGTCGGCTATTGAAGCCCGCCAATCCTAATATCTTTCATGCAGCATGACAGTTATGGCCTCACCAACGATTGGGCTTTGGCTGGCTGTACCAAACGCAGTATCGACACTTCTTGAAGCCGTGCGGCGTACGTTAACAGGTTGAACTTATATCAGACCACACCAGTATGTTGACCTAAGACTTAGAGAAGCTTGGGATCTCAGTCGTAACTTGCCTATGATGCTGCTTTACGTATAAGCCCTTAATTTAATAACAAAAAACGATAGATATTTTATGTTTGCAGCCAAGGTTACGTTTTTGAAAAAACTTGACCGTGCAGCAAAATTTCTGCTGAGGATGTCTGGCTTCACTACAGAGCTAAAAACTTGCAAGAAACCTACACCGGGCAAGCGCTCGCTGCAAAATAGATAGCATCTCCTAACACCACTTTCGCACTGGGTATCTTCAGAGAAGGCCAGCCATGTTCGTGGCACCTGCGGTCATAAACACTGTTGCTGTCGAACGAGAACTCGTAAAATACGTGGCGATGCAATAGGAATACTCAAAGCAACAGCCAAGCAAAATTCAGTCGTGCAAAACCAACTGGTAATGAAACTTTAAAATGTTGACTGCTTGCGTCGCTCGATGCTAGCTAGCATAGGTTTAAAAAGTTGCACCAGAGGTTTTCAGGCGCAATTCCCACCATCCTGAGCAAAAGGAAAAACTAAGCACCAATGTTCTGCACCTTTCCACGCTTAAGAAAATGACAAAGCGCTCTTTCCAGTTGGGAAAAACGCCAGGACACGCACACACGACTGCATCTTGGGAAACACCTGCCAAGCACATGTTTCGATGAGAAAATCGCTGATGTAATGGGAATACGTAAACACGCGAGCAATGAATTGCAACCAATAAAGCTGCCGCGCGGCTTGACTTCCCCAAATTTGAGTCACTATTGCATTACGCTACAGCGTGAACATACTGTCTAAGCTACTACCACTTGTTACCGACTAACGGTCGTAGTTCCTACTTGAGATCACAAAATAGAGGTATCAAGTGAATAATCACGTGAACATTTTCTTCAAATTAATCAACTGCCCATGAAAGGTGTTGCCCTGTTACGTCATCAAATCTTAATAGGATTCCTTTCTCATAAGCCGAGATGTAGCCAGGAACTATACCGCTGCAGGCTGTATCTCTTATTACAGGACGTTGTTAAATCACAAAGTCACTGCACGTAAAGAAAACGTCAGTGCAGCAATGATTATTGTGACTAGCAATCGCACGCTTAAGTTACATCACGTACAATAACCCGGTTTTGCCGACGCACAGGGTTGACTCTCCACCTGCGACGCTCGCAAAATAGAGCACCAGCGCAAATATCAAACACGTCAAGCAATTCAGCAAGGTGGGACTGATCTACTTCGGCAAGTCGCGCAACATCGGCGACAGATCTAGGGTTGGCCGCCTGTTTCTACCCGAGGTCGATTTAACGCTTAATGCACAAACCATTGGACGCAGCAACATCTGAATGTTGTGCGAACGACGGTGGTGCTAAATGTGGCCGTGACTAACAATCATGCCGCACACTTTGCAACAGCCGTAGAAGATTCCCTAGCTGTAAGTATAACAGCCGAAGGCATGAAACGTTTGGACTTTTGAAATCCAACAATGGGATTGCGTCAGTCAGAAGAAATTGGACATGAAGCAGAGTTTGCTGCAGAGACAGGGGATCGCAGCAATGACCATTGCAGTGTTAGTGTTGGTGTGTAAAAAAGAATTTTCCTACAAGCACCAATGCTGTAGCAGGCGCCGGAAAAACCGAGGTTTATTGTGGACTTGCGCCGTTTTTTACGCATGAATAACCAGACACGGTTGCTTGCCTTCTTACTTCGAATGCAGCTGCAAAGGCTTGTTTATGACCCACTGGTGGATTACCTGGGTTCATGTGCGAAAGAGACCTTATGCGCATTGGTCAAGGGTACGAACTATTGGATCAGGAGTGCACAGCCGTGTCGCTATTGCCGGCCGCATTAGGTTTACTTTCAAGGTTATTTTTATGAATTACGTTTAGATATAGGATTTATCCGATAATATCCCGCTTACTCGTGGTCATAGTGTATTGAACTGTCAAACGTTTTAATGAATTTATTCAAACGTAACTCCACGCGTGTGTTTGGCCGTCTTTCTACTACAAGTATCCGCATGCAGTCCGCATGCAATAGACAAGGAGTTTTTATTAATGCACGGCTGCCATAACTTATACTTTAAATTTCATGTGCACCCCCGCATGCCACAGGTTGTGCATCCCTGTATCAGACTTTCTCTCTGACTTCAATCATAACTCGAGATTTGACCACAAACAAACAGACTGCAATTTAGCAACAAAAACATTAATACTAAGATAAAGAAATACGTTATAAGATGTTCTACTATCTACAACGATATCGTACATTGCTTCTGACAGTAGGGAGCTTAGTGTCTCGTGTTTAAGAGTCTTTTTTGCGAGTTTTATAATGGTTTTGCCCATCAGAAAACTGTTACAACTGAAGTTACATTTCACTGTCTTTTAACGAGAACAGTAAGGCTTCTGGACCGGATTTTGGTTTACATTTTCACATATGTCCAATGAGGTGATAGACTCGCATACACAAGTTGCAAAGATCGAAAACAGATAAAAATATTGTGAAATTTGTTGGAAAAAGCGGTCACCTACACTGCTTGTAGTTACGAATACAAACGCACAACAGCGCCAGATACAACGTTGCTTGCCACCACCATCACCTCGGCTCTGTGTCAAGAATCAAGGGGTAGGAAAAAACAACGACCAGGTAATAAAACATAATGCAACAATGTGGGAGCAAATGCTATGTGCAGTTCTACCTTTGATTCGTAGAATTAGCTTCTTTCGCATGTAAACACTTTGCGATAAGCTGCTTTGGAAGCGGCACAGCAATGAACTGGCTGCTTTGTTCAAGTTCAGGTTTCCATGAAACTACCAGAACATACCGAGCGGAACTGTTTGGCCACCAACCGTAGGCCATACAACCAAAGCTCTGCGCGCATCAGCAAATAACGTCCTTTGATTTGAAACGTCATTTCACTGACAGCATGCGCGGGAACTTCTTCCGTCTCAATGGCTGTTTGTCACCGGTGGATGGTGCCACGAAGCGGGACCATGCAAGTCCAAAGTTACTTTTGTAAACGCCAAAGGCGAAACCGAGCTACGGTATAAAATACAGTAGTAAAGATGTATTCGCGTGCAAAGGAATGTGCTTCCGGTTTGACGAGTTTCAGGCGAACACGAAGGCTTGATTGTCAAAATATGGTAGGCGCAAAACCACGAACTTCTTCCGACCGACATTGACCTTTGTTGACCAATTCGCCGCCAGTCAGCACACGCGTGTTTAACAGGTGTGTCCACGACGTAGGAACACGGAGTTACACGTGTTCTGCTCAAACGACATGGAACGACCGAGCCGTTCACAACCGAAACTATTCACTGGATATCTTTTCACTACCACTGATTTCATCTCAGTCATATTGAAACTATAGGTTTCATTGACGACTCGAAGTGCTACACGAAGGTACCGGTCGAAAGTTGAAATACAAAATGTGTAATTGCTGTAGCGCAGAGTAACCGCTAGGCACTGTCCGACGCTAGCATTTCTACCTGCAGTAAGACTTCCTATAACATGCCAATGCAGCTGCTTTCACAATTACATCCATTATATCAAAAAATCCTCTGCGCGCACAAACCTCGCTGCGCGTGGCAGAGAACCGACTTCATCAAAACCGAAAAAAACTGTAATCGGGTCCGCAGCGAATTTACACATAAGCTCTCCTGCTGTTGCTTTGTGCGTGCTCTGCCACGCACAAAACGCTGCGCTACCAGCACTGCAGCAATTTGCGAGAAGTTGGTACGACGCCACAGGGCGGTGCTGGCAAAGCAAAATCTATTTTAGGCAGCACTTCCTAAAGTTTCTGTGATGAAGCTGACTAAATGATCAGAACTTGTGAGAATGAACCTCTTCTGCTGCTCGGCTGAGTCGAAAAAGCCATCCGTCTTGCTTAAGACCGTCATGCGCCTGCATCGATCAAGCGCAAACGCGCATTCACACCCGCTCGTATGAGCACGTTTCACCTTCAATAAACAGCCGGTGCTGAGCAAGTAAAGCATCAGGTGCAAAAGCACACCCGGCACTACAGGGGGGAAATGCACGGATGTTCAACAACACTTTGATACCGCTTACGTCAGACGGTCGGCGAAACGCAAAAGCGGAAAGATGTGGGTCGGTCACCGCACGATTCGCGATTTAGCCTGATCAGGTGGTCCTAGTTTACGGATGACATGGCCGGCGACAATTTTGTAAAATGCAACGACGTCGCAACTTCCATGCAGGCGCGTTTTTGCAAGCTTAATATCAAAATACCTTGCAGCTGTTTTCGCAGCGCGATTATTTGTCAGAATAGAAGTTTTTGTTGACGTACTATCTCTGAACACTTTTCATATCGGAGTAACGTAAACACTTGTTTGCGAAGCCGCTCACAATGTAACAGCGGCTTTATCTTAACTTTAACCACGTCGCCCCAGTAAATGAATCACGTAACCCAAGTAAACACGTAACATCCTGAGGTTTCGCGACCTGTTTTTGCGCGTTGCGCGATGGAACCCGATAGCGTTCACTGCGTCATACCAGGCAAAGGTCAATCACGGCAAACGCTGGCCAGAGATCTCGGCCAACCTTCGAGTGACCACCCGGCCGTCGCTGCGCAAATGCTAAACAAGCTTGCAGGAATTTTCCATAATGCGGGTGAACCGCCATTCACGTACTTAACCTACAAAAGCCCAGTGGTAATCTTAGATCAGCGAGCCACCGGCGGGTTCATTTAGGTTCAGATGCGTTGAGACACAACCAGGCCAAGCGAGATGGCAAGTACACCAAGGTCTAGGGAAAGCACCCGGCTTTGCTGTGGTGTTAACAATGCCACTCTCTAGGAGGCCTTGGTTGTAAGCGCGCATTACTGAAAACAGCGACGAAACCTTTCCAGAACGAGCACTGCAACGATTCGGATGTTACGTTTGAATTTATCGCTGCCATGGCCAAGTCTCAATAGTTGGACAAATTTCTTGTGTGTACCACAACAGCTTGATAAACACGTGCAAAACCCATTTTGGCATCAGCAAATGTCCAGTACGGCAGAGGTATTGACAACTTTTTAAGTAGTGGTCACAGTTAAGTCTGAACGCAACTGCGAGAGATGCGAACAAGGACTTCCACGTCGGAGAAAAATTACTTCGCTAAATTCCTTATTTTCTAAAGCGATGTATCCAAAGCGGCAAAGCAATTTCACGCGTATGAATCAACCTGTACTGAACCATTCTGTTAGCGCATGACTATCTTGCTCACGGTAAGCACAGATGGAGAGAACGACTTTGTTTGGTGTCACCACTGGCATTTTACCAAACCGACCTCAGGTTTTGCTTCAAGATTTCCTGAACCAAGACCGTTTCCCAGCAAATACTCTTTCCGGACATTAGCGCAAAGCACTTCTTCCCAGCATGAAATTCTGTGCATCAAAGTTATTATTTGTTGCAACGCGGTGGATACAAGTGTGACGTTTACAACCAACAAACTGTTCCGTTGCCTCAGACGATGTTCGCCACCAACAGCTTGAAATAAAAGGTGAAACTAAACGTCAACACTTGTGGCAAAAAGACGTGATGACGTGCTTTCAAGTTTTTTACAGATTTGTTTTTTACAGCACTTTCTGTTTTTTACAGCACTTTCTGTGTGGTACTTATCCTCTATGTCTATACACTGCACAAAATCGAGACGGCCACAAAAAGGGATATGCTTAACAAATCGTCAAAAAGTCTGTCTGAAAGCGATCAAAGCGCATGCTTCGAACCCGTCGTTCACGCGCTTTATACAAATGCCCAGACACAGCTGAAGCTACGCGCGCATACTGTGAACGTAACTGCAGCCGCCCGTCCGTGCAGACAACAAACTTCAGTCGAAATCAGCACCTGTAGTTTGCTTAGCTCCGGGGAAACGTCGTTGGGTGAAAGATCATCTGTTTTATCAATTCGGTCATCGGAAAGTTTCACTAGCGACGAGAACAGCGGAGTAGACGAGGATGGCGAGAGCTGTTGACGCTTGGGTGACTTCAGGGCGCCGCTCTCTTCCTGCTGCTTGTTGAGAAGGTGCATCATTTGGTCCAGTTTCGCTTTCAAGGATCTGAAAAAAGCAAAATGCACTTGCACTATTCGCCACCTTCCCAATGAAAGTTGTTTGCAAATCCCGTACCAGACGTTTTCGGTGCCGAGAGCCCGAATCACTTTTGCCCAAACAATAAAGCACTCCTAAAGACTTGATTTGCGTTAACGCGAATATGACGCCACATTTACGTTAAAATAAATAGGTCACAGCGACACCATGCGATATCCACAAGGCACGGTGTGGAACAGCTGGCATTTGAAACGAAAGATCTTCCGCTCCCTCCAACGGTCAAATCGACCAGCACAAGTCGGACATTTGTTGATAAGATACGTGGTCAAAAGCGTTACCTGATCTCGGAATCTTTTGTTTTTGCCATCGCCATGAGATCTTTTATCTTGCCTTCAAGAGCTGCTTTATCCAAATCCAGTTTTTGTTTCGCAGCTGTCAGAAACAAAGCTGCAGGTCACGTAGCGAAATAGCCAAAAAGAAGAAATCATTCAAAAAAATCGGCAACCTTCTGTTCCACAATGCAGGGTGTGGAACAGTGCAACAGATGTTCAGTTAAAATGAATAGCGCGTTATCGGGGTATTAACCCTACACAATACTGCTTTACCAGAATATTTTAAATATGTGAAAACAGCAAGTGTTCAATGTGACAACGTTAAACCATGTTTTCTGGTGGCTTGACCTTACCGACAACGCATCTTGCTTCAATAAACCATATAACCGCATTTCGCATATTAAACTTTGCACTCAGAGCAAAAGACTTACTGCTGCAAACTGTTCCCCTTAACACGAAAAGTAGCTTCATCCTCCGGAGGTCTGCAGCCTATATGACGCCTGGTCCTTCGCAGCCTCCCATCAACCCCCATGCGTTTTATAAATCGGTGGATTAGGTCATCACAGCACTGCTTTACATTAATCGTGATGGCGTCATTCATTCGTATGCCCTGTATGGTTGTATTTCATCAAAGTATATGTGTTACCGCCATCAGGCTTATGCTTTTCTACCACTTCCACGTATGTATCCTCGAGCTCATTCATTTGCTTGTGCGTTCCTTATCATTGCGATGTATGCTTAAACCTCGTGCGTTGCGTGTGGGAGTGAAGCCGTTTACACAATAAACACGATGAGCAATTATATATCACTACTAGTGACACATTGGGTGCGCAACAAATTTTGCAAATCGTGATTTGTCTAGATACGACTTCATGCTCGTGACGCTGACTTTTTGTTGTTTAGCGCAGCGCTGCCCAACCAGTGGGCCGCGACGCGTTTTCTTGAAAATTTGCCGATTTTCAGGGTTCCCACACATTTTCGAAAACCATTTTCCATATTTTTTCAATACCTTTTCAATACTAAAATAAAAGACTTTAATACCATCATTTAGCTCCATTTTTCGAAAATTTTATTCATGAAACACAATACAAAAAACATCTGTAGAACTGCTATCAGCGGCAAAGAACAAAATTTGAAGAAACAAATGGTTGAATTTAGAATTTCCATGCTTCTTCAATACTTTATGTACATTTTGGCCTAATTCAATACTTTTTCAAGGTCTGCTGTGGAATTTCGAGCAAACCCCTAGCGGCATTCAACTAGTTGCTTTGCCGCGGAGCTTTACCTCCTCAGCCAACCTCTGATAGCAGGTATGGGAAACAAACATAGCAACGCCGAGTAAAGCAGTGTCCAAGCAAACTAATTCAACGACAAGATCAATCCACCACGGATCATGCACCAACACTGACCATTATTTGCAGGTCAGCCTTCTGCATCGCTGTTTGCTTTCTTTATACAAGAAAATTACGTACGACAGTTACTGTCCAGGTTAAACTTGTGTATCATAAAAATATGCTAATGCCCACTGTTTGTTCCCATTGTATTCAACGTCCAGCCTCCTGCCACAACTTTTCACTGATGGGCCTCGTATATTTCGAAGTGACAAAACATTTCAACAATTCTGTTGCACGACACGCGTTGCCAGCCATCCTTTCTCTGCCGACCCAACCACTCGAGTGCACTCCGTAAACATGCAGAAAGTTGTAGCGGCTAATCAACAACATTTATCCGACAAGGTAGTACAGTGACACAGGGCAACAGCTGTGTTCGACAGCGGAGGAAACATACAACGACCACATGTTTTGTTGGTCCTCTGGAAAAGGTTCCATTGGAAAGCTTAAGGATTGAGCTTTCAACTTATTCTGTCGGCACACAACCATTCTCTGTATTAATGAACTTTTTCCAGGGCTTTCATATTAAGGTTTGCATTCTGAGGGGCAAGTGGGAAACACCAACTATACCTTAAAATGAAGTTCAAAATTTTTCCACTTCGACTTTTTATAACTGCTGACAGCACAGAAGCATCAAATGTTTATGCAATGTATGCAATTTTTTTGCATCGCAAAGTACGCTTTGTGCATGACGATTGTGAAAGGGAAGATAGGAGACAAAAATCAGTTGTGCTGTCGTAGGTAGTTCTTTTTCGTTTGATTTTTTCTCTGACAGCTCTGAGAAGCAGCAGTCGTTTTTTCTTACCTGGCTCTTTGGCTCTTCGACTGTGCGCAGACGATCCTCGGCTGCCCGAAGAAACAGATGAACTGGAAGATTTAGACGACGATTTTATTTTATCTTTTGCTTTTTCAGTGCTTTTAGCTGGGTCTTTGGCAGACGCCATTCGACGATTGCCAGATGCCGCAACTCCAACTCCTGAACCTTCAAATATTACCAGATTATTTTTTATCAAAAACCAGCATAAGCCCAGCAAGTCTACAAAAAGTTCAGCAACAAACGATGCAAGAATCATGAGGAATCAGCTCAGCCTGTCAACCGCAGTCGAGTGGCGCAGCAGCAGATGATAAACCACACCGTCGTGAAGTTCTTTTAAGCGTTGGAACGAACGCGATCGGGATAAAGTAGGAAACGCTGATTGAATAAATACGAGACGTAGCCTTATCCCGCACAAATGTGGACTGATCGACGATTTCAATCATATTTACTGAAGGTGTGGCTTGCATAGTTTCGCAACGTTTGTAACAAGCGTGCTTGACTCGACGCCTCTACAACCGTGCGGACTGTGAACTGGTATAACTCGCCTTACAAGGTTTGGCTGCGCTTCGCCGCAGTTTCGACACATATGATATTTCTCGGTCAACACGCGCACAGCACTAAAAAATTCCGCGCGTAAATGCTGTCGATGAAGAACTTCCACACTACAGATTTATTTCTCGTTAGCCCCTACGTCATGTTTTTACACCTGATAGATTATGCTGATTTTCAGGGGCTGCGGATTGTTCGTAATTCCACATTTTCAAGATAATTGAGGCAAACGTAGAATGACGACTAATGAGCCAGATTTGAACTGAAAGCAAAAATGCTCCGACAGCACGTCGGCAGAAATGTTTTTCAAAAAGTAGCAATGAGTCACTTAGGACTTGAATGAGCCGTCTGTCTGATTGAAATATTTAGTTCGCTCCGTACTTGTTAAGATAATAACGCTATCAAGCAACACAACAAAACTGAGCAGTAGAACGTTGACGCATGTAGAAAGTTCAGCCGTGAGTATCGTAACTTACCGAACGTTTTTGGGGTGAAACATCGTTTGAACATCTCAGAAAATGTTCTTTGCAATCCATGAAACGAAGAAGACACGTAGTGAGTTAACAAGCGCAAGTAACACGTGAATATGTACCAAGTTGAAAACCTTCAAAATTGCAAATTGACACCTCGAACGATTAGAAATCGCTCTTTATGCACCTCACCACCGAAGTGGCACAACACTACTTCAAGTTCTGCTGCAAACTTTTAATAAGATTTCGAAAATCTAACACGATAAACTGCACTGTCTTCGCTTCCCAATAAAACCTAACAAGCACAATGTGGCCTGCGGCTGCTGTATCATACTTGTAAGCATCTATTAGGGAAGCAGTGTTTTCGCCTTGCTCTGATAGTCCACGCGAGCCATATCGACCATCTGCAAGTAAGCATGCTCCCATAACGCTGAAGTTTTCCTTGTTTTTTCTCAGGCAGCGTGACCGCCGGTAACGACCCGTAAAAGATATACACGCGTGACGCATGGAGAAAACACTTTCGTCGCGTTAGCTCACGTTAATGCCCGTATAAGCCGAGCGTGCGCTGTTCGTAACCTTAGGCCTCAAAGCGAAGATATGTGCCGACTTTGCATGTTATCTCGCCACGAGTCAATGTTGTGGCGATTACGATCTTCTTTCGCAATTGCAAGCTTGTCTCATAATGAAACCTGCCGTGTTGCAACTCGTGATAACAGCGAACGTCGGCTGGAAATCCCGTTAATTTTTCGGTTTTGCTGTTTCGCACAACTGCCGTATACGGTTGACACAGCTGATTAAGGAGACGTGGAGTGCCGCAGGTGCTAAACACGTGAAACGCACGGCGCACACTCGCAACGGCAAGTAGCTCTTGTTCGTGCATGTCATCAAGCTGCAGGATTATCCAGACGAGCACAGCACAGCACATCAAGTGATTGAGGTGATGACCCAGGATAAGTGTTGGCACATCACAATCATAGGACCAGCAAATATACCAAGGTACCAAATCCATTCATCTTCGCAAACCAATGCAGCAATTGCCTTCAAGTCTGATGATTAAAATTATTTGTAAACGTCAACACTTCGCAAGTGATCAAACTTTTCACAAGGTTAGTGTTTTCATCAGCGATTTAAGTCAGCGGCGGATCGATGAAAAGTAATATCCACCGTAACAGCACGGCAGAAGAATATTGGTCACGTTGTTGCCCATTAAACTTTTACACGACACAAACAGCGCACGCGTGTGAACCGCCATCAAACGTGTAACTGCCGCTAGGTGGGGTTACCAATCAGAAAAAATGAATTCCTCTGCGATAAGTCCGGTCCGTCTCATATGCGAATGCTGCACAACCAACATAGAAAAGACGGCGGCAATTCGCGGCCACATCCTCACGCTCTCGCGGCAAATTCGCTGCGATCGCAAATGACTACAGCATGGTGGAATCGCCAGCACAATTGTACAAAATCTCATACTTCAAAAGAGTCTACCTTTATCGCATCTTCCGCATCGGATTTTGATGTTAGTTTCACCTGAGCTCTTAAAAATCTTTAATATGTGCAGACGACTACATTCTCTCTGGCGTTGCCACACACTTATTGACCTACGTCGCTGACTTACCACATAACGTTTCGTAGATTATTTTGACGTTTTGCACAAAACGAGCGTGTTTTGGGCAAATGTCTGTTTATCCGGTATACGGAGACGAATAAATATTGATGTAAAGCCCTTGTAACAAGTTTTGCAAGTTTTAATACGCACTGAAAGCAGCAGAAACATCGCTGATAGCCCTATACCTGCAACGTAACTTGTCATCGGATGTCGCAGCGCCGATGCGCTACGCCAGCCGTTTCAAACATTTCCGCAACCAAGCGCTGAGGATTCAATGGGAAATCGCTGTTGAAACGGACTTACCACGACCCCGGCATTCAAAGCGGACTCACTAGTACTTACTAGCTTCACATTGTATTTGATTTACTGGTTAGCTTCAATTAATCGCAAATGCTTATGTACGTGAAATAGTCGAAACTGCTTATTCTATGTCAACTGTGCAGTCGACACAAGATTAAAAAGCTCTCTGACAACTACACTTGATCCTAGGATATACGGTACAGAGAACATAACCGTGGGAATTGCAACTGTAGTCCTGTGAATGTTTGAATATTCTGTTTGCACTCAAGCGAAGCGTGATTAACTTTAGTGTTGCGAGAAAATGAATTTGAACAAACATTCCACATTTAAGGTAGTCAAAAATCGACTTAGAAGTTGTAAACACGATGCCACAAAGGACACTACCAATCAGTCAACTGCATAAGCTAATTTGGTTGTAACTCTACTTGGAAAACTAAAGATATGCTAAATGTTAGTCGAACTCCTCAGCGACAGTTGAAACAGAAAGGCACCAACATGGATCAACACTCAAATCGTGATCATGAATACTCTAACATTCCAATCAATATAGGAATTGCTCAGAAAGCAGACATGCTATTATTAAATCCATGGTTATTCAGCATACAAGGTCTGAAAAGTTCATTGTTAAAACTGCATCACTCGATTTTTGTGCAAAAAATTTTTAAATATAACAAGGTTCAGAGGTGACACAAAGACCTGATAAATCAAACAAACCATATGTTCAGCGAAGCCCAGCAGTTTGTACCAGAAAGCATTTCTTCATTATTTGGTCACATTGTGTCATTGTGGCATAGACGGTGGCAGTAGGCTCGCTCCACATAATGACCACGTCATTTCCATTAGCGACTGGCAAGTTACCTCGTGGTGAAAGCCTCAATGGGGCAGATGCCTAGCCAACACTTGTTCGCGTCATCCAGATGGTGCTAGTATTGAGGTGTCATCCAGATGCTATTAGTATTGATATGTTTTCACAGGCAGCTTCTTTCTGGTTAAGCTTTGAGAATTTATTGTTTCTGCAGCATACATAGCCTACATTAGGACAACTTACTTCCATGTAGCTTTAGTAACTTTCAAGATGTCAGCAGCAACAAGGCAAAAATATTCCTTGTATTTACTTGGCGCATCAGAATCTGAAATACGGGGCTCCAAGCTTCCTTGTAACAGTCAGATCTTGAAGGTATTCTTTTACTACCATGTCAATTTGAAACAAACTATTCGTAAAGCATCAACTGCTGCAGTTGAAGATGCCACTCCTTTCTGGGAACGGGCAAGGATTCCAATCAGAGCAAAGAAACACTTGATCACTAAAGTAGAGAAGCTCCATGAAAAATGGAAAACTGTGAAGAAGACTAGAAATTGACAAGGAGAAAAACAAAGATATGATGAAGCAAGTTTTTTAAAGTATCTGGACAACTTATTTGGTATGGCTGCTCAGGATGCATTGCAGGTGATGAAAATAGAAGAGGACAAACAATTTCTTCTCGCTCAGCAAGAAGGTTGTCGTGGAAGTATGGGAGGAGTTGACAAAATGTTGGCAGATAGAAAAATGGGCTAAAGAGGAAATCTTCTCAAGCAAATTACAATATAACATTGGAGCAACCTGGCCCATCATATGTTGACAGAAACCAGATCAAATTCAGTTCTACAAGTGGTGAGGAAACTGATGAAGAATATACCCCCGTTTCTGATTCAAAGCCTTCAAATCCAAAAAAGCCACGACCAACTGAAAAAGCTAAAAATATCATGACATCTGGTCTAGCAGCAGCTCTGGATCGCACTGGCGTTTCTGACAGAAATGCCATTTACATTCTCTCAGAAGCTTTAGCTAATGTAGGTCAGAACCCATCCCATTTTGTCCTTAGCCGTTCATCTGTTGGACGTAAGAGAACTGATTATCGGCTTAATGTTGTCCAATAAATTAAAGAGCATTTTCATCTTAATGAACCTTTCACAGTCCATTGGGATGGGAAGCTTCTTGAAGATCTAGTGGGGAAGAAGCCTGTTGACCGCTTACCCATACTTGTTTCTGGGCATGGTATTTCTAAGTTTCTGGGAGTGCCAAAACTTGTTTCTGGCACAGGAGAAATGGTAGCAAGAGCAGTTTTTAATACAATTGTAGATTGGGGTATATCTGATCAGGTGAGTGCCATGTCTTTTGATACTACTGCATCGAATACTGGTCATCGTGCTGGTGCGTGTGTGCTCCTGGAGAAAAAGCTTGGGAAAA
>JGI24158J21664_10000085_pt1 | contig 55088 bp, 34 predicted proteins | sample Ectturendosymbi3_FD_21664 | JGI IMG/M metagenome (IMG submission 21664) | reverse complement strand
CATGGTTCTGTCTTCAATGCAGTTGCAAAAAGTGTCTGTAACCCTGTGATTCCGCTGGCTTCAATGCCTTGTACTACGTTCTGTATTGTCTGTTTTTGTCAACCTGCGTTTTGCAGAGTGTGTGTGTTCATACTATGGACTTCCTGTCTGCTCATAAACAAATAACTTAAATTAATTACATTAAAAAAAAAACGTTTGGCTGGTTTAGCAGGTAACAAATTCCTGACAAAAATTTGTTTCAACAGATTTTGGAGATGAAAACGTTTGCACCCTTTTCATCAAACACTAATATATCTTCTTGATGAAACTTTAAACTTAGGGAACATCAGGAGCGGGCACAACCAGCTGCCCTCAACCATTCAGAATTTTTGTTGTGACACAACCAAGTTGCTTCAAGAAGATGATTGCGTTATACTGAAAAGTAATTAGATGGCGTGGTGGAACTTAAATAATTTGCGTTTGTGCTAAGCGAGCGCGTTTGGTTGACTACATTGCAATATATTTTTATCCCACGACACATATGATATTTCTAAGTACCGTAGTTCAGTTACGCCACTTTAAGTAGCAATGTCTGATAAAAAAACTCTATGGCAAGCCAAAGCAACATTGTCAAACAAAAGTTTCGACATGTACGGTTGCAATATTCAGAGCTTAAAAGTTGGCCCGATGCCTATCTTGTTGATTCAAGTGAAACCTATTGCAGATTTTGCCATAATACCATTATGGCGAAACATTGTAAAGTTAAAAGGTATGCTGGAAGCAAAAAGGACTCATTTAAGGCTAAGAACTTTTTGCGTGCTCTCAAAATCAAATAATATAAAGTGTTGACCAAGCTTATAAACTTGTAGGACTGAAGCTACTCAGTTTGTTTATAGCTGCGCAATGAGCATTGTTCTGCAAACACATGCGACCATTTGAAAGAGATTATCAAACACTGCCTGTCACACAAAAGTGGAGGTAAGCTGCAGTTACGTTGTTGAAAATGTCGACGGAAAGAAAATTGTTAGTCGGACAAAAAATCCGACTCAGACTCCCAGTGTTGCTAGGAATCCGACCTCGACTCCAACCAAACACCTCCGACTCCTTACCACTCCGCAATCCTCTTTGTAGGTGAGAACAGGGGTGTAGTGCTAAAAAAAGAAGTGTGCGAACGCCGTTCCCACGCCACAACACCTTTGATTGAGGTTAATAACCGAACTCTAACACCAAATATTGCTCACGTGCAGTGCCAGACTAAGGTAGCGCGGGGCCCTAAGTTAAAAATACACTTGGACAAGTGAACAACTGTTAAATCATATTCTGCGAGCATCCATATGACTACCATCAGGCACAGTGAAATTCGTAAGAACGAAAAACCTAGTCCAAATAGCAACTGGTGCACATCATGGGTTACATACCTTTTTTACCAAAAGTGTATGATACGTATATTTCTACCAAGAAGGAATACATTATTGTACAGCTCACCAGACCCGTAGCCACGGGGGGGCATTCGGGGGCAGTTCCCCCTAAATTTCTTTTGTGCCCCCCAAATATTATTGCGTCCAGAAGAATTTGTTTTAAACGTATAGTAAAAGCAAAAATCGTGCCCCCCTAAAAATGTATTGTGCGCCATGAAATCTTGAAGCCTGGCTACGGGCCTGCAGTTCACAAGTACATTACAGAATCAGTAATTAATGCTTCCAGACTCATCAACATATTTGATCATTGCTGGACAGTGTAGTTTCAGTATGTGCCGAATTCGATTGTCAGAAGCAGCAAACCTACTGCTTAACATGGGCGTCGGAAGAGAGGGCAAGCCCCCTTGTATTTTGAAATTTTACATTTTTCTATTACATTTTTAGCAAAAAAGGTCGTTTTCTTAGTTTCGAGAACGAAAAATAAAATTTCACTTTTGGTCCTCCCTAGAAAAAATCCTTCCGACTTTTGCCATAGCAAATCGTTTATGATACTGGTAGTGTATATTTCACATATAATTTCATGCTTCATACTCTTTAGAATCAGGCTTTTCAGCGTGTTTTGTCTAATGGTGCTCCTTTGTTCATTCTACCATCGTAAGTTTACAAAATGACCCATCTCCACTGCAGTTGGTTACTATTAAGTGCTCAAATCATTTCCCCACATTTGTAAAAGAAGACTCCAAGTACACTACCAAACGCTACTGAATAGGCGCCAAACCCTGGGCTGCCAATGCGATTTCAAAAAATTCTGTACATATATAGTGTTCAGGGGAGGCAAACGAGTTGGTTGTCTCGGGCCCCCTTGTTTAGAGGTTCTGCGAGGCCACCCCTTTTGGGAGTTTCGCACATAGCTTTTGTATTGTTTTGGTACTGTACAAGGTAAAAGCTTGTTATTCACTCCAGACCACAGTGCTCTTCAACAGGGATTCCACAAAACATGTAGTGGGGTTCCGTGCGTTTTAAGGGTTCCTCGTTTTTTAGGGAAAATTATTTTTTGCTTCAGTATTTTGATGAGTCATTATGTAAGTTTTAGGTCATCGATGAGTCATTCTGTGATTGTACAGTTCACAGTGCTGTACATCGGAGTCGTAGAGAGTAAACGACGGACTAGAGCTACTGTTCGCTGTTCAGCCTTAGTGGGAAAAGTAAAAACAGTGTGAATCCCAACTTTTTACTATTTAGTCAAGCCAGATGAAGCAAAATAGCATGTTTTCTTATGTGAAGCGAAATAATAACAACAGCGAAGGTGTAGACGGTTATCAGCAATGTAGTTCAAATGCAATAGAGGCACCTGAGCCGAAGCGAACCAAATGTAATTCAGTTGCCAAGGTTAGAAAATGGGACGACACGTATTTGACATACGGGTCCTTTTTATGAAATTCTGAATGTAGCAGATACGTTCCAGAAATGCAAGAACAACATCAATCGATCGAGTCGTTGAATTTCTTGCTTTTTACCTTCTGCTATAACTGTTTATTTGTTGATGTGTCTAATAACAAAATGTTTGATTTTCTTACAAGTAATTCGTGTTTTTTTTACATTTTTGTTAATGAGGGTTCCATGACAAACGCGAAAGTATATCAGGGTTCCACAATGACAAAAAGGTTGAAGAGCACTGCTCTAGAGCCACATTTCATAATCTCTGAAGTAAGCCATATGTTTGTCACAAATTGTGTGCAAACTTGCTTTCAGTGAACAAAGTTTCTGCGTCATGTGTGAAGTATAGGGCCCCCTTTCTGAGAGTTTTCCTTGGACATCTAAATTCTACTATATACCCTTGTATATCATAAAGAACAAATATCTAATAAAGAACCGCGGGGCCCCCAAAAACGCGGGGTCCGTAGCAATTGCTACATTTGCTACTATTGTTAATCCGGCACTGCTCATGTGCCCTCACATGCACAAAGCTCCTTTAATTCTCGCTATCCGCTATATGTACAAATTGAAATGAAAAATCCAAATATTCAAGGAACGTTACTATAGTGCAAAAAAGGTGTGTGAACGCCGTTCCCACCGCACTACACCCCTGGGTGAGAAACAACCAAAACAGGTCGGAAAAATGCCAGAAATTCGAAAAAAATTAAACTTAGAAGTGATGACGACATTTTTTTGAAAAATTTCGTCAAAATCCACCAATTTTGAAGACTGGTGTCTCGGTCGCGGAATTTTTGATGAAGTCTCTGTCTGGAAGGTTACGGTCTCGACTACATCAGTGATACTGAGTCACTGACCAATACTGACCTTTCTGCATTCATTCCGACACGAACGCATGCTTGTGTTGAGAACTCTAGGTCTAGTTTAGGGGCAAGGCTAACTGCTTTGAGAGCACATTGAGTAGTTTTAGACTAAAGTTAAAAAACTTTATGCACAGTTTCAGAAGTACTTTGGACTTTGAATCAGGAAAAGTTGGATCCACAAAGCATACAACTGAATTTTAAGGAAGCCACACACCCGCCATGCCCAGGATGAGTTTGTGGAGTTATTAACGACAATAGTTTGCAACTGGAATTTTCAAAACAGAGTTTATGTCATTTTTCAATAAGAACAAGAAATTAATGCCCAGTCATTTCTGATTTAGCCATTCATGAACTCTTAGCCTTTTGCACAATATATTTGTGTGAAGCTGCATTCTCAGAATAGAGAATTAAATCAACAAGTTCACAAACCGATCCTTTTTGAAAAATGTTGAGAATGTCCTTCGTTGTCATGTATCAATCTACGAATGGATGTACTGTGTAAAAATCATCAAGTCTATCTCTTTAGTTGCACTTGATAACTTCTATAAACTGAATTGTATTTTGTTAATTTTTTTCGCCTTACTATTTCTATTATGTGGTAGTTTATTACCGTACAGTTACTTTCGAGGATTGTGTGCATTTTGTATGGTTTCGCCACAGAAAAAAATGCCTCTTGAGCTTTGTAACGAGATTTTTACAAGTATCATTAATAACTAGGCTGTCCATCAAGGGGTCGCATAAAAAAACTTTTTTAAAATAGGGGTCGCAGAACGAAAAAATTTGAGAAGTCATGAACTAGGCTGCTAACGCCAATAATGGTGGCGTTTCCTAATCTTGCTACACTTGATGACTGAAAAAAATGATTTAGTAAAGGCTTCCACATAAACCTACTCGGGTAAAACGACACAGCCAGGAAAAACCAAGAATCAAGGAATGAAAAGAACGAAGGTGGTGCCGTTTTGCAGTGAGCTTGATAAAGTATGGCCTGGAGACCATGCTTCACTGGTCCGGACAGCACACCATTGGTAGACTTGTGAGCACCCCAGGCAAGATCCTTTCCAGCGCCCACCCCTCCTATACAAAGATCCTTACCCTGCTCATCACATACTCGTATACATACGGAAATACGAAAGACGTTTTGTGCATCAGAAAAAAACAGTAACCTTTCTGCAGCAAACATGAAATAGTATATAGTACCTATTATCTTCTCATAAACTGCATGATCGTGTGTTTCATTCACTTTCACCATGTCCATTCGCTTTTTTTGGTGTACGTTCGTCACTTTCTGAACCACACAGTTGTATCAAGCAGATAAATTAGCTCTTCTGGCGATTATGTCACTAATGATAAAATAATCGCCAGAAGAGCTGATTTATCTGCTTGATTTGAAACCTGGTGGCAAATGCTACAAAAATAACAACATGAGTAGCAAAAGGAACAGCACACAATTGTAATTTTGGCGCCCCTTTTGGCCCAGCGCCCTAGGTAGCCGTCTAGTTCGCCTCATGGTAGCGCCGGCACTGCGTCCGACACGTAAACATCTCAGAATCGGGACATTATTTTTGCTAGTCCCCTACATCTGTTTGTTCCTTGCGCAAACTGCAATTACAGTAATATTTCAGCTTGTACCTTTTACTACGAAAGAATCTTTCATTGTAAAAGAGACAACGACGTTCGCGCAAGAACAGAAAGCTAATTTATTGGAAAGAGAAGAGGTTAATTTAACTGTTTAGAATGCTGTGCGTCTAATTGGTCTTATAAGTGGAGTTGGGAAATCAGAAGGCACAGACAATTTTAAAAGAATTTTTGTATTTGTAAGGGTGAGTGTGATGCTTGGGAAAAGGGGCGGTGCTCGCCTGCTGGCTTTATCTCACGAAACTTCATGCCTTAACGGCTGTTAGCATTATGAAAAGGTTTTCTGTATTTTATTGCTGCTGAAGAACGTATAGGTATAGCTTTGATATTGCTGCGATAAAGCTTTATTCAGTTGGACACGGAGTGATTGATATAGCTTATTGAAGATTTGGCCTGGAAGCTGAACACCTGCCTGACTAAGCCAAGTCACCAGAAGTCAAAAACGGAAAAGAAAACAATAGTTTTTATTTTGACACAGTCGAGAGCTTACGAAAGATCTTGGCACGAGACTAAGCAGCCGCTTTTATCTTTTCGAATTCAGTGCCGACCGCCATATTGCCACGAATCTTACGGTCGCATGCTGCATGGTTATCCATTGATCTTTCACAGTTTGTGCTCATATGGGTTAGCAAAAATCACTTTTTCACTGTCATGCAACGCAATTTGCTTGCGAGCTGCTCCTGGTGTTTTTGTTGTTTGTTGCAGCTGCCCCAAAGCAAGCAGCAGTCTTTATTTGTTCGTGAAACACGCCGCATTTTCACTGTTATGCAGTGACACAAAGTAAAGCGCTATTTTCTTCGATCTAAATGCGAAGGGTGATTTTGTTACTTGCTGTCTTTCATCCACACGACGTTTGAGGTTATAAATAGAGTCAACACGCTCAACAAGGTGGTCGCCTGCAGACAACGGTTTTGCTTCCCAGACTTTCGCGGCGGCCTGCCACTAATTGGATTCCTACGTGAATCGATCGCTTGGTTGTTTGCTGAAAACATCATCCATCGTTTTGCATTTTCGGTTCACGTAATCCATCAAGGTTGGTAATGTGCTCGTGTTCGCGAAAATCCCAGCTTTCTTTACTGTATTATGTGGTCTTACGGTGATGATTAATTAATGCCTCGCCGATATGGTGTCCGGGGAAAAAGAATTGATGAAAATGCCTTTGCTGTAATGTAAAAAGATTTGCTCACGTTGTATATATGAAAGAAAACGAAAAGGTGTTGATACATTCCTACATGTCATATCGTCAACGCAATGCCAAAAACGGTCGTCACAATGAAAAAAACGAATTTGTTATGCACAAAAAAAATAACCAGTTTAAGTGCAGTAATTGTTGGGATTACCAGCGTGGTTGGTTCGTTGAAATAAGTCTAATACACAAATATAAACAAATTAAAGAGTTTGATATTTGTTTCTCTAATTTAAAAATGATATGCAACAGCTTCATCGAAACTAAGCCCACTGGATCTCACACACGGTGCACTAATTTGAAAACAAAGTCTTTTAATGATACTCTTCTTACTAGTGGCGCGTATCCACAAGTGGCAATTAACTGTTGCGATCGTACTGCAAATATTCACCTCATTCGCAGTAGCTCATGAAAAATTAATTAAATGAAAATATTGAGCTACAAACCTCTCAAAAACTAGGCGCTTCTCAAAATTTTCGGCAAACATCTGAAAGTCTTTTTTGTAATATACTTAATATCATGTTTCAAACTCCATTCACCACAATATTAAATCCAGGATTTGAAATGTTTCCTTGTCAACACTGAACATTGCAATCAAGCTGTGTTCTACAACATGTATATATACGCGTGTTTTACTGTATATCGTGTTAATTAAACTTTGCTATTTGGTTAAAAATATACTTGCAATATTTCTGAAAGCGGCCCACGATCCAATGAAGTTGCGGATGCAGTGGAAGTCGACGGATGTCTGCATGAGGCGACAGGGAGGGACGATTGTGTCGAATGATAATCAAAACAATGCAGAACAGGATGCCTAAGTGGCTTTAGTGAATTGTTAACTCATTTANAAAANTTTCATAAATTTAAAAATAAAGGAACGAACGCCCTTGAATTTTCCAATTACTAGGTTGATGATAAACAAAAAGTATGCATCAGATGACAACGGATATATACGCACGCAGCAGCTTGCGACGGAATGGAAACATCGTACCTTGATCCTAATAGCAGCTCGTTCAAGTGATCTCTCAACTTGTGCGTGCCTGTGTGTGCACACGAACAACTCTTATTCAGCTGCGATTCGGAAACTTTTTCACTGTGTGGCATGCATGCATAAGTTTTTTTGTTTGTAGTTTCGATTGGGTTTTCTCGTGGCGTCACACGGATGTGTACAGGTCTCTGAAAATTCTACTGATACAGTACTTCTTTTATTGATCATGGCAATCAGATGATTCCTGGGGTACTCCGTTTTCAAAAACCATCATCTAAAACTCGGACTCTGGGTTTATTCTTGCTGCTCATTAGCTTTTGTTCGACCTTTTATTTTAATTTGGATACTTTTTGTGGACGTAGACACAACATGGGTAAATGTAATTTCTCATGTGGTGAAACACCAGGTGGCAACGCGAAATATGCCCTAATTAAAAAACGTCTATCAAACCAGATTCTCGCAAACTCGTATATCAATATGCTGGGTGGAAATGTCAACCCCTACAAAAGTAAAAAAGCGAAGGTTACCAAAAATGTTTTTGCAGTCTTAGTAAAGGAAATTGCGAAAAGCTAAAGCAGTTGATTTTGTTGCGTGCTGCCCATCCAATTACCCAAAGCAGCTGGGACTTTCCAAAACTCAAGGTATTGTTTGCAAAGTGCTTTCATATATTTCCTTTAAGAGAAGGGACGTTGCCGGAACGAAAAGTCAACCTTAATTTTTGGATGGCACTTGCAATAATTTCACTTAATGTGAGTTTCAAAATATTTCGTAAAACGTAAGCAGCAGTGCTGAAAATATCATTACCACCGTCAAGAGCAAGAAACAAAGACAAAAATAGGAATGCGCAAAAAAGAAATTGAACGCGTGAAACAAACTTCTACTTTAATCATTGAACTTGAGAGCTTGAAGTTTCGAATGTGATGAGCGTAACAAAGTGGGCAGCATTTAGGAAAATTTCTCGCAAACTTTGACACAAACAATGCAAAGTCTGGCCAACGAGTAGCGCCTATCAGCACACCGTTTTTCTCCCTTGTGTTCTCTTTGAAAATATCTACAAAGACGCTATTTTTCCCAAAAGAGGATCTTGCGCAGATGAAAACAGATTGAAAAAGGTCTTGAATCAAACTGGAATACTTTAATCATCAATACTACCAAAAAGTAGTATAGCCAGCAATATGCAAAAGTTTTCACCTGAATAAAAAAACAAGCAAAGACCTTTGAACTTAAATGACTAGAGATAAACGTGTTTCAATGTTTTACTAACAATATGTCGACAAGCAAAAAGAACGATATTTACAAAAGTGTTAAAACCATGTAATAGCAGACGTGAAGCTGTTTCTAAATCACCGAGTGCTCTGCCTGGCCACTTCAGCCTCAACTGTTCTGAACAAAAAAACAACCAATCTGCCGTCGTACCTGGGTTGCGGGATAAAGCACGGGTGTAAAACATCGCGATTTCCCGGGGTGCCCAAAGGCAACGTGTAACCGGATAACCACAGTTCACGGCTAGTCGTTCCGCGAGGCGAGATCACCGCGTACGACAAACGAAAAAACACGTAAAACCTGATCAAAGTTCTTGCGAGGGTGTCTCTGGCTTCCAATTGTCTGGGTAATTTAGAAGGCTTTCCAAGCTTCGAATTGAGCGACAAGGTTGCCGCAGCTGGAAAAGGTCGCGAACCACCATTGTTCTTGGGGATCAAATAAACATCACTTTTAATTGTTACAGTCAGAAAGGTAAATCGTCATGTTCGCTAACAAGAACTAATTTTTACTGCAGAACGAACCGTGTCTTTTGCTAGCTGTGCAAGTTGTTGCTTCTTTGCCATCCCCAGGTTTCCATTGCGATAACCTTACGACTATGGATGTCTATGAGACTTGCTAATAAAACAAGTTTGTCCAGTTAAATGCTTCACTTGTTTTGCACAGTGAGGCTTTTGCAATCAAGTGTTGTGTTTATATTTCAAAACAGATCAGCCGATAACTAATGGTCTCTGTTAGCTACAAAACTACGAGAATGTACCTAGCCACATTTTAACCCAGAGGTCCCCCGCTTACAGCTCGCTGCTTTTGATTTGCAAACAGTGCATCCTAAAAAGCCGTCTTAGGTTGTTTACTAAATTTCTGAGAAGCCAGCAGTTAAGTAAACATATGGTATAAATTTTAAACTCCTGGCCGGAAGGTTACTTACTGCAACTATTTGATAAACTCTAGTAAGATTTAGATGAATCGTGTAGCAGGCTGGTAAAAGTCAACAAATTCCTGGGCACATGAGCACACAACCCAATCTTGCCAGAAGACAAAGAACACAAGCAATAGTAGACTTTATTCAACACACTCACGTTTTTGGTTTCGTCATTATACTGCAACGAACATCTTAACAAGCAACAACTTTCTGCAAACTTAAAAATGTACACGAAAAATTAGCGAGAATCGCTCAGGACGGTGGCCGTTGCTTCGAAAACGATTAGGGTGCAGTGAATCCTTGCAGTTTTTGTGATGTGTGAATCCTACATCTTATTTCCGCTTTTCTTGTGCAACTGCGGCACCGATCAACACAACTGATTTATCTCCATCCGACGCTGAAATTGTCGTGGTCGATGCACCGATGTAGCCGCAACACCTGAGGCTTCATGCGCTCTGCTACAAGCTTTCAAAGCATTCGCCAATCGCACTTTGCTCGGCAGATATCTAACGTTTCTCAACAGCATAACAGCAGCATTTTTAAATAAACTCAACAGCAGAAAAGTAGTCAAGGCAGGTATCAAACTTGTGTTGAAGTTCACTAGGCTGCGCCACGCAGATGCAACCTTACGTCTTCGGTGTGCTGCAAATTTAGACCGGGCTAATATGATATTTTTTCAAAGCAAGGCCGACCATAATTATCGTTTTCATATTTCATCGCAGACAAGCTGGCAATGTTTTGTTTGCATCAGAGGAAAGTCTGTACAGGCTCTTTTTGGTCATATGAACCACAAATTGGTTCTTCGACCGGCCTACAGCAGCTACGGTTTCAATTGGTTTGACCATCATTAAATTTAACTTGTCACCTCCAGGCGCAACGAAGAGTGAAAGCTTGATATAGCAGTGGTGCACTGACATCAATTTCTTGTGATACGTTTCTAGTTTTACAAAGGCTTACATACTACAATACTGAAGTAGCAAAATCCAGCAATTTCCTTATTCTGTTTGCAACAACTTTGGAAAAAGATGTCTGTCAACATGAACGTTATTTACAGAAAACCACAATTTACAAGTAACCTGCAACCTACAATAGTTAAACAAACTGGAGTTTGCTCTGTAACAGTCGTTTTTATAATTTTTTTTACAATTTGTTTTTACAATTGCGTGTTTTAAATGATCGTTCAATTAGCACTTCATCTGTAGATGAAGTCATCGTCATCACCAGACCTGCTACAGTCTGCACCTTTTGCGTATATGTGTTTTTTTTTTAAAGTCACATTGCTGTAAATGCTAGAAGGATCCAGGGGCGGATCCAAGTGGGGGCGATTGGGGCGATCGCCCCCCTAAAACCTAAGAAAGTAACTTTACTCACCATGTTTTTGAACAATTCGGCAAACAGCAGTTCACGATTTTAGGACATTTTGTCGTCTATTATTTTGTCACAGCAGTTTTGTGAATTATACTTCACCTCTCTTACGGTAGTGAACCCGTAATCAGATTTGGCTGCCAAATATTACTGAAATCGCCCCCCTATCCTTGTTGGCTCGATCCACCCCTGGAAGGATCCTAATAATTTTATTAAGCTATACGGAGTAGTAACGTAACCATTTTCGTTTTCAATTCTTTTGCGACACGTAATTGCCGTGAATGTAGCGCGTAATAAATCTAGATTTATTTTTATTTCCAACTGTTTTTTTTTCAACACTTGCCAAAATGTGATAAACGGGGTTGGTTGACTAGACTAGATGACCGTTATGGTCCTTCACCAGTCCTACGGGACACAGTAGCATTCTGTTTACACTGATCAGTTATTTTTCCAATACGTTTCTTCATTCTAATGTTCACTGAAAATTGATTTCCTTTTTTGCATGTTGGTTCTTTGTATTGTGTCTGTTTATTAGCTGAGTCACATCTAACAATCATTCAATCAATTAATCAATCTAAAAATATGATTACACGATTCCACACCGAATGAGCGCTGAAAAAGCGATTCTATAAATGACACGTGGAGAAAGCAGTTGAAATTGACATAAAGCAGCAGGCTCTACGGCAACCTACTTCACCAGAAAAGTCTTAATGTTTTCCTCTATCCATTGCTTTCCCGGAAATCGCGGTCACTGATGCCTGATGACACATAGTCAGTGCCGTTACCTGCACACGCTCCAGCTGATAAACTAGCAGGTGGATTCATGACCCCGTGACTCGATTGGCACGGTTGCGTCGCCAACCAGGTGAGTCACCGTTTCAGTTGGCACATTGGGCGGCCTGCGGTATGCCTGCACCACTACTGTTCAAAGAAGTAGCATTTTACTTAGACGTTGTCGCTGTGTGCCTTTGCACTGAGCGATCTTTATGCTTATTTTTGCAGTGGTCTCACTCTGGGTATTGGAAATTACTACAATTTACTCCCGCTTTTGTTCGTTGGACTGGGGGCAATTAAGAACTGGACCTTTGTGGTAATGACTTCTCAGAATCCAGTCAACAAAGACTGCTTGCTTTATGATGAAGGTATTTTGGATACATATGCAAACTTTAACTGAATCTCACTGATGTGATGGAAGTCGTATGCAGGCATACGCCAACGCTTTCCTAAATGTTGGAAAAAAGCTTATATATACTTCAAACTTTTATTTCGACTAAATCTCAACCATATCTTTGTAGCTAATTTATATCCAATGTCCAGCAAAGCGCATGCCTTCTCAAAGCAGCGTCAATATTTAAAATTTTTTCCCGCATATGTTCTTCCCAGATTGGAAGAACGCGTCCCAGTTTGGTCCTCAAATCACGCATACGCGTTTTGCAAAAACTTTAAATAAAAATTAATTGAAATTTTTTTCTTTGCTTAACACTAAAAGCATAACTGAAGGGCACTTGAAAAACATGACAAGATCTCTGCAAAATAGCTTGCAGAAAACAACCCATTAATTTCGTAGAACTTCGACTTAAAGACCTTTAAACAAACTCGCCGAAGGCCCGACTATGATGAGCGCTTTCACTGTAGTGATGATTCGTTTGCAGTTTCTCGCACACAAGTGTCGGCATTGGAAACTACTGGAAAGTGCAAACGGAAGAAGACACACATTGCCTGGATGTAAAAGTGGAAACACATTGCATTCGCAACGACCAGAATATAAATCCAGTCCGTAAACGCCATAGGAGGTCTACACATATGCACTGCTTCCTGTGGGAAAAAGTGTCATTCAAGATTTGTCTGGTGCCAGGACTCACGCGGCAATTTCCTGCCTCTTACGAGAACATAGTACACTGAGTCTGTTCGTTGACCCATCTAAGAGCAGGCTTTCAATCGTGAAGGTTGCTTTGTTTAGGCTGAGAGCTTGTTTGAAGTGAACTGCTTTAACCACGTTAAGTCGTACGCGACACGGTATTCCGAGTTCAATGAAACAAAAATGAGTGGTGACTGTGGTAGCGGCCGTTTTGTCACGCCTGATTGGTGAATTGGAACTTTTGTTGCTACTGCAAATGTTCCGTGCTTAGGTAGCTACGTATGGACACATTCAATGGGTAGGCTTTCCTTGCTTTGGTGAAATGTATTCTTGTTTGGTTTTCTCGGATCAAGCGCATGTCACTTGTGCAATATCTTTGCTCACGACCGAAGCAATGAAAGTGAATAATTACCTTCAACGAAGTGTCAAAGTCATGAGGTGGGTCAGGACCTTGTTTCACGAACATGATCATCTGGAAATTGCATGAAAGAGGTCTGAGAAGAATGTGAAGTGTAAATTGGACAGAACGGTGTTTCTGCATAAACTTCATTCACTTAATCGCTTCTGCATGTATGATTAGGGCCGTTCAAGTTACGTTCAACCACTTTCATCTGGTTCTTCATGAAAATATCAAAAGCGAGTATGTGATACAAGTGCAGTTATTTTGAAGAATGTTTTGAGAGCACTTCAAAAGTTCTTGTTTTCACGGGCCTGTAGATTTCAGACCCAGATATATAGTTTTCACCTGTTGGTGCTTTTCGTGCTGCACAGTTTGAAACCGACAAAAAACTGACGTTATTTTTGCATTTGTGGTTCAGGCATATTTGCAAAACGCTTTTTTTTAAATTAAAGTTTTCTTAAAGGTAAAAACTGCGAAATTTTTGGAAACAATTACGTTTTGCAATAGTTCTTGCGCAAATGGCGTCGGTGAACCTTGCCAGCTAAAATCTTTTACGTGATTAAAATAGGTAATTAAAAACTGCAGAATTGTTTAACACTGGATCCCTACTCTTATGCCGCACTTGCATCTGCAAGTAGGTCTGGCAACAACCAAAAACGCGAAAATCGAAAAAAGTCTGTTTCATGTTGTTACCCACCGGAGGTGATGATCTCTGTCGTTCCTTTACTCAGCAGCTTAAACTTTTCTACAACAACACACTTCAGTGAAACTTAATTATTTTTAACCGTTTTAATAAAATGATAGGAATGAAAAACTGCGATTAAAGGCTGTTTTGTTACTTGAAGGCAATTGATAAAAACCTTTCATTTACATTCTTGTCAACCCAAATTGATAAATGAAACATTGTTTGTTAATGACTGAGTAAACACCGGCTTTGAAAAGCTATAAGCATTCTAAAATAAAAGTTGTTTTAAGAACCAGTTTCACAAATGAGAACAAGAAATTTACAATGGATTTCCGCATAAGGTCATTTCTGCATGTTTTACCTTCGCAGCAATTACACAGGTTATTCTTTTAGCAACATCGACATAACAAATTAACGAGTAATATGACAGATTAGGTGTTTACAATCTAAGCACTATTTTCACGGTGTTTGACTGGCAACAATTCCATACGAAGTTGTTAGTTTTGATCGAACCTCGCCACTATCAATTTTCATTTGCAAAAGCTGATAGAATAAACCAAGGAAGGAAATTACAAAACTTGCGACTTTTTGCGTTAGTCATCCTACTAATCCTGCATATATATTTCAAAAGGTAGTTAGGTATTGAACTGCTTTCCTGGGCTGCATTAGCTGCAAATAAGATTGCGTTGTTCGTAGTATGATCGCTGCGTACAAATTTGTTTTTTTCTTGCAAAATAACGTTTCGGACCGTTTATTACTTATTCCAATACAAACATATTTCAGTTAGCTGTTAACTGTTCTTGTCGACAAAAGTCAGATAATAAGCACAGATAAAGTCTTTGTGAAAGTTTCCGCGTAAACACAATCATGCAGCTCTAGCGTGAAAAAACTTGAAAGTATTCAGAGTGTTGGGGGTTATTAGTTACACTAAAATCGATGCATTTGCAAAAAATTTTGAAGGTGTAATGTAACAAGCAAAAATAATATTAGCTCAATATTTCCGATTATGGCGTTTGTTAAAATCGTCTTCTGCAAAATCTAAGGCCTTGTTCTTGTGAATTCCCACAATAAAAAAGCTTATAAACACAAAAGTCAGAAGTGCCAGTTTCCTTCGCAAACAATAAAACCACAAGGATTTGGCGTTTTTTGCAACTGCCAGCCCGTCATACTTATTTATGGTTAACACAAAGATTAATTATAGGATGATAAGTTCGATCTAACTTTGGGTTTACGCGAATAGCAATATTATTTGCTACAAGGCTAGACATAGTATTTGTCCAAACAAATTTATAGTTATCAAATCTGAGGTTTTTAATAACTCATACACGTTGATGATTTTTTCATGTTGTTTCGTGCAGAACAATATTGATCAACGTCCCTCAAACGAATTCAAATGAACGCATGTTGACGCTACGAGTTTTCAAATACAACATCTTAAACTTATCAAAATCTTTCCACTTCCTCGTACGAAAGAGGAGGGCAACAGCACCTGCATTCAAGATAAACCACACCTGGGAGGTTTTTCAAACAGATAGCAATTGTGGCAGCGGCAGACCGCACACCCGCTCTTTGTTCAGTCCGCCACAATTGAATTGCCGACGCGTCGCTTTTTCAGTTCAAGGTGGGCATCAAGTTCCGGTTTGAAGCTCCTAATCGCTGTAAACAACTCCTCTTCGGCGTTTTCCGTTTCAAATTTATTGGGCGCTAAATAAGTTGATGGGACGCGAGTGGATCTCGCGCAGCAGAGGACAGCAAGACGGGAGGAAACAACGAGAACGGAAATAGACGCGAAGAGCTTGTTTTGGGGAAAAAAGGCGTTACGGCGTAGTGCCGGGGGTAGAGTCATATTGGCGTTGTTCGTGCGTACAAAGCGGTAACCGTTTGTGCGGCGACAGGTCGGATTGTGTCAGCATGCGTTGATATTCGTGAGCGAAATTTCAGTTTTGTTTTAATACTGGAATTTTGTCACCGCTTGAAGCAGTAGAAGCTGAAGAAGTCTGAAACGATTTTTGTGTATTGTTTATGCATAGAGTTAACAACAGGTAGAACGTGCGAGTATTGCGATTTCGTAGAACAAATTTTGCACTTCGTGCTTCTAAAAAATTTGGGCTTTTCTAAGATCTGGTCTTATTAATAGCGTAAGCAGATTTTCGGAAGTGCAGTGCTTGAAGTACATTGCAGCCTCTGGTGATTTTCTGACCGTTTTAACTGCAATCAGTCACCAGTGTTAGGCCTATTGTAACCTGTAATTTGTAAACGACTATTTTTGGATTAAACTATTTCGTCTGCTGCACTGTCTGTTGAGAGTCAGAATGCGTTTTACTTCTTGAAATATTGATTCTAATTTCGAAATGCAGCCGACAGTCAGCAATAATCCCCGTTTTGTTATGTGACTTAACTCATTTGTTCCACGTTTTTATCGTCTCTCGCGCAGGATTTGGCCTCTTCACGGCCTTAACATTCGCTCTTACTAAGGTTTGACTTTTGACTTGGGCAATATTTTAAATTGTAGGTGATTAGTGGCCTTCCATTCACGTGTCTTCGGTTTTTCGCAATGAGGGGACCATGAGATTCGTGGTGGGGTTTCATAGGGTTCGGCCGTGAGGAGGAGCGGGTGAAAACAGGCATTTTTCGTTGAACGGTAAGAAAAATCACAGTGCACCAAAACTGAGCGCAATGTTTGTTAAATATTTTTTGCGTTACGTTCTTGTTATTGTTACTGGTAGTAAAGGTTTCAAAAGCTTTCCTGACATTGTGGAAAATGTGCGTGACTAGAATGCGCATATTGAAAAAGGTGAAGATGCAACAAAGTATTAAGCAACATCATGGCGTTTTAATGTTAGCAACATGGCGCAGAAGACCAACACGTCACATTTCCACTCCAGTAGATGGCCCATTGCTATGCTGGTAAATCGTTACATTGAGCTGTGTAAACATTAGCTGGATATTTGCTGCTAACGTATCCACTTGCATCAGCCTTTATCATGCCCCAAAGCCCCTGGCCATGCTAGTCAGTGCAGTAATCGCGCGGTCTAAGCGTCTTTCCACCAGTGTGCAGCATAGCTGCCGCAACTCTCTTTGTTCAGCGCTTTCGATTTCTTGCTACTGTAAAATTGTCGCGAGTTCTATGCTCGGAGCAGTTTAATCCATGTATGTGGATCATATGGATCCATAAAAACCTTATGTAAGATTCAGAGTTCGGAACTTTTATGGGTTAGGTGTGTTTCTAATACATGATCCGGGATCGTTTATCACCTCTCGTGAATTGAAAAAATAAAACGCTGTTTGGAAATCGTTTTGCAAATTTGATGAACTTGTTGGGGCAGAACTTCAAAATCAACGAATTATTTACGAGGTTTTCGATCCTTTACTTGCCGCATTCATCTCAGTTTAAAATGGATGAGATGCTCTTGGTAGTGTCTGTTGGATTAAAATTCTTCAGCAGTTGTCATCACCAAAGAATAAGAGCAAAGAATCTTTTTTTTACATTGGGCGATGCCGAGTCAGCGCATTAAGAGTGAGTCACAAATTGTCACATTTTGTGCAGCTGCACACTTAAAAAGGCGATTGTAACGATTGAGTGTAGGGGTTAGACGTGAAGACTTTAAACCAGTGGAAGATCTTTCATCATGCAACCCACTTTTGCTGACAAGATTTTGTGGGACTTATTATGAGATATTGCTGTAAAACGAAATATGATAAAGGAACAAAATATTGACAATAAGTGAATTTCTAGTTACAATTTCCCGATCTAAAATTTAAAAAGTCGGCTGACTTTTAAGAAACGTTCCCGCTGAATATCGGAAAATTGTAACGTTTGGAAATGCTTCGCTGCCCACTGGTTATTATTTAAACGCTGTTTGAAATCGGTATGCGATTGAAACTGTTGATAGTGATCGCTTAAAAACGAACATTGACACTCGAAAAAAGATAGATATCTGTTATTATCACACAGTAGCTTTTATTTTTATCCGCAGAACAACCTTGTACGTTCTAATTCAAAGTACGAATTGTCAGATTAGTGTATTTATTAATCGAGTAAGCTTCTGTTCTGACCCGCCCGAGGTTTTCCTCCGCGCACAGCCGCTGTGTAACCGTATCATAACACTGATTCCTAAAAGCACTACATACACTCCATGAATGCCGCTTGATCGCGTTGACGTTGTTTTGGTCTGATGCATTTCATTGTAATTTATCGACCATATGACTCCCTTGCCGCATTCCACGTACGCTACGAACCACCTGGGCGAAAGAAACGGAGCCGAATTAGCGTAAATTCGAAGGTCCACTTCGCGCAGTGTGTTGGTAGAAACTGTTCCAGCCTTGTTCGCCTGAGTTTAAAGTGGCGTGTGGTGTTCAGCAGGCAAGCACTTTTTAAAATAAGTTTTCCGTCCTTAGAAAACTATTGTTTATAGCGTATTTCTAACAGAGANCGTTTCTGCCGTGCTGTGAGGAGGTCCAAGGCTTCTTGTTAAAAAATCGGAGACCACTGCATGNAATCTCAAANACAACATGTTTGGCGGAGCACCCGGCCGTTGTATAAACACGCTTGTCGTGCTGGAGGGNTTAAGTCCTCTATGCAGAACCCGAGAGGGAAATCCCAAATTGTCAGGCCGTTGTGGGCGGAGGTTTAATGCTTTCCCGACAACAATGTTTAATGGAGCCGAATTACAAAACTAATCCGCACACAATTTGCTGGATATTCTTGTGCACAGATGGGCAGTTTTGTTTGTGTATTGACGAAATCTGTGAATTATTCGGAGTCTTCTGTCTGTGCAATCGCTACCCCATTTGCTGGCTTATACCGGCTTACTCTTGATTCGTTCTGGCGTTCCTGCGTGGTAATAGATTAAATTAAACAAGCCGGCCCTCTGTTATTTTACCTTGAAATATCAACTACTTGGATTTTGACACTGTTTGCAAAGATGAGTCGATGATTGAAAATTTTCGGAGAGGTTAATACTCGTCTTTCACATCGCGCATCTTTTGAAACAAAGAAAGTCGTTGTACTACCAATAAAGACCAACGCCCAGTTTTGATTAAGACTGTTGAAGTCGCTGTGTTGAAACATTTGAGCCTGTTCCAGTAAGTTTCCAGAAAAAAGACTATTTCATTTTTAGTGTGGTCAAGCTTGTCAACTATAACCTGAATTGTTTTTGTCTTAAATCTGCTTCGAGTTAACGTTCACGCATGCCTGTTTGCAATTGCGTGCAATGCGTTAGACGCTGGTACTCCAATCGTCTGATTATGACGTCACGTGCTGATTTTTTACTTGCTTTAGCGTCAACCCGAATTTCGTAGTTACTGCACACATTTATATAACCATGTTCTCAAAACAATCTGTGAGAAACCTTTGCACCCGTTCTACGCGACGTTGTTGAAGTGATATGGCATTGGTGAGGTGCTTCGAGGCACAAATGATGAGTTCATACAGCAGAGGTTTATTAGATGAACTGCTGAAGGCTTGACGAATTCGGCAGAACAGTACTCAAAGCACTTCTTGCTGATCAGGTTGGCAAATAAGCGTAGTGTTAGTCCACCAGTCTTACTTGATCAAAATTTTGTTGCATAAGAGATACAAATCACTTCTGCCAAATGCTACGTGGATTTCAAGATATTTCCGAAGAAATTATATCTAAAGGCCAGTATTGCAGTCCTGTATATATAATTGTCATGATTAGAAATGTCTAACAGTGGGAGAAACAGATAAGGGACGCCAGAGCAATATCGTTTTTTAAAGCGTTAACGCTTCGAGGCAGGCGGCAATTTTGTAACAGCTGCCACTCCCGTTGTTTGCGCTTTTGTGGAAAGACAACAAACTTCGCTGTTTCAATAAGATATGTCGCATCGCACCTGCTGGTCGTAAATGCTATTCAACAGATTTTATCGAAACCGGAGACTTAATTTCGTAAATTTTGTGTCACGGTGAGGACCTTGATGCAGCCGCTCCAGCAGTAATTGCAGCCTTAGGAAAGTGTACAACGCGGCCATATGGCGAAGTTGATGCTGAACCGGCAGGTGACAACCGAGCAAGAGGGTCGAGTAGACGCTAGTTTGAAGCTGCCTGAACATATAGACGCACGGCAGACTGCGAAAACTTTGATATTTATTTTGGCAACGAAACTCGATCTGCCTGTAGTGAAGAGGTACGAGACACAAACCACGCAGAACTGTTGGAAGTGTTCGGTTATATCTCCTGTTTTGAGTTTTTTGGGGGTCAACGCTTTTGTTGTAAACACCACAAAATTCAAAATTGCGTTTGCAGTTTTTTTCCCGGTTAACATTATGGGACTAATTAAAAAAGGTGACTAACGGTGACTATTGCCTATGTTGTTCTTCCTTTGTCAAACACAAAATATCTTATTCTAGTTCTGCTGTTTGAGAAATATCCAGTTGAATTGCCGTTGTCCGTTTATCAGAAACACTGTCTTGGTCATCATTTTGATATTGGAACCGAGAAAGCTATGTAAAAGTAGCCTGTTAATTCGCGATATCGCATATAATTGCAAGCTCTTACGCCAGATCAGGGCATGACTTGTCTCTCATTTATTTCGTTGGCAAACAAACATTCCCTTAAAAGTGTGTACACGCACAATAGTAGCGTCGGAGGAACAAGTGTCGTATTTTCAACTGTGAGCTGTTGTCTCTCAAAAACAAGGCCCTGAACTATCTATGGGTTTTTCGTTTTGGAATAAGGGGTTTTCCGTTACTATTGGATTAATTTCGAACACGCTGCCTGGCACATTTTTGAAGTCCGGAACGAAAAGGGATAGAAAACAAACTGACTTGTACGTTTTTTGANCATACTAGGTGTGAAATGCAGAGATTTAAGTGTTTTGCCTGTAGTTNATGAGAGGTACTAGGGATTCTATTCAAGATATGAATTATAGAAGACAGTTGAATGACCCGCGATTTTCAGCNCTTGTAGTCGATGAAGCACCAATGTTGGCGTTAAATAGGTGTTACAGGATTAGCGGTAAGGACTGCGAAGATGCAAGTCAGCAGATGCTTGCTGTGCACTTTTTCATAACAGGATTGGCCAAGGAAATTGAAAGAAGCCAATTAACGTCGTTGTTTGACTTCTCCGAACGAAATCGTCACAGAGTTTTTACGCCCGGCTGTTGATAGTTTTCGTGAATGCCGCCGAAGTATAAAGCGCTTTGCTTCATTTTTCTGCTCATAATCGTGTTCCTGCGCTGGATTTGTCGGGACGCACTTGCGGGGTGGCCAGGCTTCGATGGTGATGTCACAATGCGTCGCCTGCTGCGTTATTGTACAAATCGCCGGTACCTGCGTCACAATGTTCGCGTAGCTTCTGTGTGGTCGCCGAGCATGACCTTTCCGCTTTTAAAATACTGCTGCACGGAGGTAATTACGTGGCCAGGGCGCTAATTATCAGAAATAAACTCGGGTCCTCCCTAACCACCGGCGTAAAACAGTGTCTCCCCGCGGGCGGATGGCCAGCGGAAAAGTTGCATAGAACAAAGAGCCAGCCTTTGACATGGGTGCGAAACGACGCGTTTGCTTTGAAGTGGTGTCAGCGTGATACAGTGACAAGCTTCTAAAATCGTACGCAATACGCAGCAAATTATGCTGCAAGTTTCTGAAGTTGTGAGCGGTAATTGTAAGTTAAAGAACCGTGTGCAATTTCATATCCGCGTAGGAGCAATCCTTGTAGAGGTTAACTTAATATTTTTTTCTCCATTTTCTTCGGTGGCTGTGCTGCAAAAAGATATTTTGCGTAGAAGGCAAACAAGCAGAGAAATTGCAACACTATTGGTTCGCCAGTTCACACAAAGGTACTTAGCACATCATCTGCGTTGTAGATAAAATCAAAGTACTTTAAGCGCAGGAGGCAAACGAAACAGAGTTACAGGGATTGTGCCTCTTCGCGCTTCGTGCCATGTCTATTCTGTGTCCACAGCTTTATCAGCACCCGATCTAACTGCGGGGAGTTTGCAAGTGATCGGTGCCAGGGTCTCTCACAGAAAAGTTTGTCTGCCAAGAGTGTTTGCATGAGCGTGAAAGGTGTTTTCGTTTACAGCCATCGAACGAACAGGCAGCAAAGTTATAACCTTTCTTGCACTTCCTCTTAGCTTTTGAATGGACAGTCCAATTGTTGAATTATGGATGATTGAAACGCACGCCAGTGATGTGCCTTTACTTGACTCGACGTACTTAGCCATGCGGTGATCTGTTAAAGAAAATCCTAACGAAGCAATTCGGTTCGCGATGAGAGCATTGGAAGTTGTTTTATTTTGTACTCGTCCAAACAAAGCATTTTCGTAAAAAAAAACTTTCTTGATACGTTTTCGCCCCGCAGTGTTTTTGAACGGCTTGCAGTTTCAAAAATTCTGACGTACGTTACAAAGCGGGAGCGCTTATCTCTTTTTTTTGCAACGGTCCCTGTCTTTGACTTGTTGCATTTTATTCCTACAGTGAAATAGAAGGCTTGTAAAAACTTGTGCGGAAAACGTCTGTTTGGGCCGAACAAAGAAAGAAGACGTTAGCTGTGCGAGGTAAGTTGCTCATATTTTGAATGTGCGAACACTGCTGCAAAGGATGAAAATTGACTGTTGGTCGCTCTAACTTTCACTAAGAGCTACAAGTATTGGTAAAAATAAAATGTACGGGCAAGTGATGTGTAAGGAACGTTTCGTCATGGTAACCCTTGTTGCGACCTCCAACTTGTTCATCTCAAGTGGCAACAGTGAGAACCCTCGAAGTGCTGGAGCGTGGAAATTGCTAAGGAATGAAAAGGTCGACAAGACCCTGGTAGTACAGCTCTGCAGCGGCAACTTGATTCAAATTTCGTGTCGCGCGCACCTGAACTTCAGGAACTGTTGTTGTGATCACAATGGAGCTTCTGTGCAAACGCGCAATGCGATCTTACGGACGTTCCGCATGATTGCTGGTCGGTTGACTGTGCTTCTCAAAAACTGTAGCTCAGTCATAGAAACGTATCAAAAGCAAGCGTTTTTATCTATTTCGTGTAGGATATTTTGAGTTTTTGAAGCATTTACTGATTTTTACTAATAAAGTTTCTTAGGATCAGAAACTCATACTGTAGTTTGAAGAGAACACTTCATGCTTTTCATGGCGATTGCGTTTTATTGGAACGAATGGGATTTGCGTGAGTTGAGAAAGCACGTTTCATATAAATGTCAAACACAATTATCAAGCCGCATAAAAGAACTCATAGTTCGTTTGCGGGGTAGCTGACTCGAATGCTGTGGTGGAAAAGTGAATTCAACACTGAAACAGCTGGCAGTTTTTTTTTGCCATGCGTAGTGTGTGACATTACTGCTTCAGCATTTCAGGGGTAAACATTTTTTAAATACAAACATTTGCTCCTCAGCTGAAGCAGGGCTGAGTTGTTTTGTTTCTGAATTGAAAAGGAACTGTGCACTTGAGGAACAGCAGGGCTTCGTTGCTTGAGATACTTTTGTGTTCTTCTGTCCGACGACTGTTTTCAACTTGAAGGGCGACGGCAGAAGTTTGAAGTGGCCTCTTGCTGTCTTGACGATGAGGGATTTTTTNAAACAAGTTGTTGCNACGATGAAAAACACAAATTTCAAACACAAAANGCAAGCGTTCGCTTTCCCAAGAGGTGAAATCAATATGCTTAGAAATTTCTTTCCTGTAGGCACAGTTCAGGGAATCCAGCAACGTGTCAAGCAGTTTTACTGATGCCTGCGGAAGGACTGTTCTTTTATGCGCTTGATACAATAGGGAAATTCACATACTCGGCCTCTTATTACACAAAGACCACAAAAAACTGCATTTTATTTTTTCTGAAAAACCTGAACAAAGAAACCGGGCACATTCTTTTGAGTTCCGGCATTCGCTTGTGCACGGCGTCCCTCCATTTGATGAAATTCGCGCTTATAAAAAACTTAGCGCTTTTCGCCTGTTAAGCTTACGTGTTTCTTGTAGATGAGCACAACGCTTTCAACATTTCGTGTAGAACCCACAAGATCAAATGTTGGATTGGAGTGCTAAATGATGGACCACCATTTCCAGTCGTGAATCTGTACGCAACATGTTGCGCTGTTCATGAGTGGTTGGGTTTATTAAAAGACAACAAACTCGCATCAGTTACGAAGAACAACAGACACGAAGCATGGCACTAAATATCAACAGTATATCAATAAAAATGTTTTCTTTGTCATAGTGGGAAGACACTTGCGCTTGAAAGAACATTCCTTTGCGGGTTTCTTTTCATGACAACGATAACTAAATTTGTGAGGAATTTCTTTGGTAATAACTTAAATTGGGAGGAAACATTTTTGTGCAACAAGAAGGGGTAAAAATTATGTTTGTTGCAAGATTCGACTCTGATAACCAACGAAAGCAGCGCTACCCGCCACCTTGTGGTACAAAGCAGCGCGACCGGCTTGTACAATGAACCTTGTATGAAAATACTGCTGATTCTTGAAAAAATATTTTTGATTGAGAATTAACTACTCCACATGTGAGACAAGCAAGGAATCTATCTGCAAATATTTAATAGGAACTCGATTTCACGTAAGACTACGCATGGTCAGTCCTTGAATCTTTGAATCATCGCAAAAAAGATGACAGCAGAGCCCATTGGGCTGATTCCTCGAACGCTTACAAAAAACTTAAAGCTTTTAGTTGTGACTGAAAATTATGTAATATTTCTATTTTTGTATAACATTTGTTAATTTTCCAAAAATCTTATCCTAACCTGGCGACTACAAGCGATTTCAGCATTGTAGAAGAATGAAATGTATGTTCTGCAAAAAGTTACGAAGGTACTAAATTGGACTTGTGTAATGACGGTGTTTTTTATAGTATTGAAAAAACTGTTTTTTATTAATTTAAGTCTTGAAGTGACTGTCAGTGACACCAGTGTTTCATAACAAATGAGTTTTAGCAAAAGATGTGCTGTGTTGCCGATGTCTGGACGAACTTTTCGGATAATCGTGTCTCAACGTAAAGTTTTTGGTGTACATTGGCGTGATTATCAGAAATTAAATTAAGGTTAATTCACACATAGCTCCAAACGCGTTCGATATATGAAACGTACGTGCTTACTTATCGTAAATAATTGATACTTAGCTATTGAAATATGACAGGAAAAGGAAGCATTTGGCATTCCCGGAGTATACGAAAAACAAACTACTTAAAGAGACTGGTTCAGAAATATTCAGTGACTTACAGCAATCCATTATTGAAAATGCTGGCTGTAGATTGGATGATTTTTTTCACTGTTCTTCATTAATAAAACATCGTTCACCGCCCTGGACTTTAAGATAGGCGACTGGTCTCTTGTGAAACCATAAACGATCAAATATTCAGAAGCAATTTGCGGCGTGGTTGCCGATAGCCGATCGTAAATGTTGAAGCAGGCGTCCGGCGAAGCGCCGCTGGCGAGCAACAGTAGTTTCCTCACCCTGCTGCAAACGCCATATCTTGCTGACCTTCAATCAGAGCCCGCTGATTTTTCTCGCGCGTGCAGGAAAGTACCAGCAGGGCACAACGAGTTTTCTGCGGGGGGTTATGCAGCCTCAATCATATTAGCGCGTGTTGCCATTCGCATGAAAGTACAAAAAAACAAAACGTTTTACGATGTTGCAACCTTGAAAGTTTATGTCAATACTGGTTACGCGACGACTTACGAAAACTGATGTTTTTGTTTGCAAATCCTGGAAAGGAACCGGATATGACGTCTGCTAAATGCAGACGGTGCGCTATTCTAAATTCCATCTTGAAGGACATCATGAAACCCAAGACGGCGTTATGAGGGAGGCCATCTTGATTACATTTAGTTTAAACCAAATGACGTTGGTTTGACAACCCGAAGAGCCGCTATTTTTGGGGGGGCCGTACTTGAGCGAAGTAAAATTTTTTCGTTATGAACTGTTTAGTGGTTCAAATGAAAAGATGGTGCTGAGGAAACATAATGCAGTGACGACGAAAATTGGGAAAAAAGTTTTGTTGAAACTGTAACTATTGGCTGTGACCGTTTTGCAAAAAGATACCTCCGGATGGTTGAGGTAGGTTTGCAATACTTCACGGTGCTTGTACCAACAAAGACACCACATCCTAAAGCTGTTTTTGAATAAGTATCCTGTATTGATCTGATCTCTTTTNGGGTCTCAAGTGTCACTCCGTTATTTCGTCTTAAANTGATAATTCCACTGTGTAAGAGTCCTGCGGACAGCTTCTGTCTGTATGGNACCGCGTTTTCTGCAGTTACGTAAAAAACGATGAAAATTCTCAGGATGCTCTGTCGAAAGTGCGGCATTTTCTTTGCACTGACGCCAACAAACAACTTCTTTACCGTTTTGTTCTTGTGAACGTTTGGGATGTTTGTACCAAGAAAACATTCGTGTTTTCAAATGAGAAAATTTTCAGGAGCCTAAGGGCTTATTGCCAACCTGAAAAAGGCCACTAGTCTTTGTCAGCTCAGCTGGAGGATGGTAGGGCGAGCGGGGAGCCACAGACATGCAAAATGGCGGTTCTTTACGGGTTTACTTTTGAGTAATTTTTAACTGTACGTTTTATTAATCAGATGTATATTTCTGATACCAGTTTCACCCTTTCGATTCACAACTCGATGCACACCTGTTGGTCCGGCGCTGATTGTTTTGACATTTCTAACTGTCACTTGCTGACGGTGGTTGTTGATCACGAATTATGTCAGCACCGTCGCTATTTCGAAGAAAATCATTTTTCTGCATAACAAAACCTTGTTATAGTGAGAGCAGCTCATGTGAGGTAAATGCCATCCGTGAAAGAAATGTTAATTTTTGTTTCGAAAATTTCTGCGTCATTTCGTTGGCAATCGGTTGTTGGTGAAGCGCTTTACAACTTGAGATGTTCAATTTAAACCAAACCTGTCTATGTCACAAATGCTTCATTCAACCTAAAACTTTGGACAAGCATCAGGACCGGAAAGACTTGTGAAAAGACGGAAAGGAGGTTGTAAGCATCATGTAAAAGTGCAGGTTGTCTGAACTGGGTAGAATGGATAGACCTAATCAAAACGGCTATTTCATTGACTTTAAAATTTCCTGGAGTATTTTTAGATGTCATTAATTAAAAGAAACGATTTTTATGCTAAAGTACGTCCTTGAAGTTAGAAATATGTTCAAGATCCAAATGACACATTCACTGACTTATCTTNGCGTTAGTAGTAATCACTTTACTTCAGGTTTAGGTTGGCTTGTTGCCTGCAGCGACCTCGAAGTANTCAANAAAAGCAAGCTACATTTTGCACGGTGGTGGTTCGGAGAATGTTTTCGCCCACTTTTCTCAATTTGGAATGCGTTAAAATATTCGGAGATAGCGTAGCCGAAGTGTTTTCCGTATTTGGATCATCCAACATTTTAAACGCCCCAGTATTTTGCGCCTTTATATTTGCTTTATTTTAGTTGGGCTACCGTTGTTAATCATATCAATCTTTCACTGGCCCGCTCCAGGGTGTGTGTTTACTGGTGAGGTTATTTGTCTCGTGAAACACGGGGTGATGGAATTATTCGTGTCTTGGTTGTTGATAAGGCTTATGACTAAAGTTTACTCAGAAGATTACGGTAGCACGCTAGTCAGCACCGAGGCATTCCATGTTTTCCATAAGCCGCTTGCCTTAACTGAAGAACACTTATTTATCTATTTTTGCCTACAAAGCGTGTCTTATTCTACCCTTTCATCTTGTTGACTTGAAAACCGTATTTGTTTTTCTGTTTAGGCAGACCAAACGTTTTGTTAAAGCTTGTAACGAAAAACGTTGGGAGTTGTATTTTTCTGCTGTGCTTAGATAAAAGCAAACTGCCTGCCTTTTACATTTAAGTTTACTGGCGCTGAGTGCAAATGCTCATTAATTGAAAAACACACATCAAGAAATAATTGATTACTTTTTTAGAAGTAACATCTTCAAATCCACTCGACGCTTGTTTAGCAGATGGCGTTTCACTCTTGTTTTTCGCCCTGATGAAATTGGCTGTATTTTCAACGAAGCGTTGGCAGTGTCCGTTTTACGGTTTATCTGATACACCAGTTAAGCTTTCAGACCTACTTTGAATTAAACTGGTGTCCTCGGAATAGCAAGTGTGCAGGAATATTTTGATGTAGCCAGTAAAACGTCAGTGTGATTGTTAGTCCTGACTGCTTCATTTCTTTAGCTGCTATTGAAGAAGATTTCTGCACAAACTTTTGCTGCTATTCAAGATCGCATTTTTTAATATAAAAACTACAATATAAGTACATGCATGCTATCCATTACATAGAGCAGTGTGTGCTCATCAGACAGCATGAGCTTGGAACAGAGTAAAACTGGGAAATGTTGCAAATTGTTGTAGAAACAAAATGCAAAAACTACACATTTAGATAGAATCATGTTGGCAGCCCCGAAAAGAACTTTAATCGACCACGATGGAATGACAGAAACAGTTGTTGAAAATTTTTCAGCGTAATTTCATTTTCATGTGCACATTATGGTTGTTTCTTGCACTGCATGAATGAATAGCTTTGAAGAAGTAACGCAGTTCGGGCAGATAGTTTTAGTTTGCATTGCACATTAGAATGCTGGTGTGCTCTTTTTGCCCTCGGTTTTTACTGCAATGAACTCATTTGAAATACTTAAATATTTATGCTTTAGGTAAACAAGCAAGGCGTAGCAAACACCACCTGACAGAAACTGCCCTCTATGGATTGAGTTTAATCAGTTCGTAGGTTTTCAGCAGTTTATGACATAGCTTCGATAGAGTTCTCTCAGCAGCTTTCGCAAGTGGGAAATTTGCGCTTTTTGGTGTGAATTGTCAACAAAATATCTAATAAAAGTACACCTATCCTATAACATCGAGCTGCAAGTTATTACGTCTAGTGCTTTCTTCGTTTACGTCTAACACGAATAAAAGTGAACCAAAATAATGGCACTGACTGCAGGAAATGGCGAGGACGAAGAAGCAACGTCCAGTTTGAAACTACTGAAAGCCAAACCAACGTTTATTTCAAAGTTACTGAAAGCCTTCGAATAGTAATGTGTATGGTACTTGTAATTACTCACAAACTGTGATGCCATAGGCAAGCTTAGTGCCAATGCAGGGTTCTCAACCTTTCTCTGAACATGTACTCCTTCAGCATTTCGACAGATGAACAATACCCCCAAAATTTCTTATGACAAAATATTTCATCATGATTAATCATAGATATATTTACAAAAAGCATGTAACGGCTTTTGAAAATAATATTCACTGATATATATATATATATTATACATGTATATATATATAAATATTTAGAAATAAAAGATATGTAAATATATATTTCTCCTCTGCTGCTCACCTTAACTTTACCCCTAGGGGCACATGCACCCCAGGTTGGAAACCTCTGTGCTAATGGACCAACGAGGGTAGTTAAAAATTAGTTTAGTGCCGAGGAACACACGAGTGGAAATCAGAAACTAGGAATCTGATTTGCACCAAGGTATCAGTGGGCACGTGGAAATCTGACAGTGCGCAATACATGATGAACGGGCACTGGATATAATTGCATCGAAAATGTTGAATTCAAGGTTATCAAAATGAAGACTGGTTGTCATTGTTTTGTACATGCACACAATAATGAAAATCGTACTGGGTCGCACAAGACTTTCGACTACTGGCCGCAGGTTGGACATAGCTGCTGTAGTATCATTTGAACAGTGGTGTCTAGCAACACGCTAATGGTTCATGATTTACTTCGCTGGATACCATTAAACTTATGTCAGCATGGTGGGTCAGTTGGTTTCATTGATGCTCCTAGAATGAAAATAATTGAGAACTATTTTTTTGGTCATAGACCGAAATATTTTTAAAATGTAAGTCAATTTGGTCAGAATGTTTAAGCTAATGAACACTGCTACGGCGAGTTTTAATACAGCTGTGAGACAAATGACCGAAATGTCTCAGCGAAAAAAAAAACAGGATGAGGAAAGAGTTACTGGCCTCACGCCGCTATAACTCTAGCAACGGAGTCAGTGGAATAAAGCAATCACGATTCAAAAAATGATGACACGTGAACGGGCCATGACCCAATGTCAATTTACGCACTGGTGGTTGATTTGCACCACTTTTGACAGTTGAAACGTAAGTACTTGCACTGCGGTTATTCAGTGATTAGTAGTGAACGAGACTACAGCAGGCATGTAGAAAATTTGGTTTTAAATGTTGTTTTGCTTAAATTCGGACATGATGGTTTGTGAAATTGTAAACGGCTAGGGATTGTTGTGGTTAAAATGGAAACATAGCATGAGTGGACGTTTCTTCCAGACTAAAATTGTTATGCGATCAATTGAAACCTTCTTGTCATTCGTAATTAGGGAAAAAGCTATGCTCTGTTAATTTCACTGTACTGTCATTGCCTGTGGCACGGTTTGAAAAACAAGTCTTACATAACGTAAAATTCATATGAAGCAGGTTTTTTTTTAATGTTAGGGACCCGATTTTCTTTGATCCCAGGGACCTGAATCGGGTCCCTAAAACGCCTTAAAAAACCTGTATGAAGTGCAGTGAATGGCGTGATCGGCCCCTCCCCAAGGTGCAGTGACGACGAAGAGAGTAGTGGCACACCAGCTTGTGAAAAACCTCGACCGATACGTAGGCATACCGATATAAATCGGCCAATAGACCGATGATCCTGATCTATCATGCCGACAAAATTCCATAAACAACTGTTGATGAATTTACTTTGTCTTACCGACAATTTCAAAACGTTGCGTCATTGGCGTAGGCATTGGGCAGCAGGCAGAAATCACTAGAGGCCTATTACTTACCCGATGATTAGTGTAAACGCAGGAAATACTGCATATACAAATACATTGATTTTCATGGAACCTGTTGTGCGTTGGGGTGACTGGCTTTTTGTGTGGCCATCCTTTCTATTGCCATTATGCGGGCTCGTACGCTGCTGTGACACCTTGTGTTGTAGGCGTGCTCTATAGACTAGCTAAAGGACCCGAACTGATTTCAGGGTAGATCGATCACGTCAAATCGCTTATCACGTTGTTTTCGCTGAAAAACACGAACGAGCTATCTTTGTTGAGGAACCCCGCCACGAGGATGCGCCTACTTGAGTTAAAGTGTCAGATTACATACGTCACGGTGGGTCACACACTCATCTACCGACATTGAAGTTTACATCGTTTGCCCTGACGTAGTGACTGAGTGCTGCGGACTACAGCAAATTTTGTTTGGTGTAGCTTATTTCTTTTGGCAGTGTCAGTGGCCGACTAACAGACCTAATTTATCACCTTATTGAGAGATGCATTCGTGGAAGAACATGGCTGCAAAATACTACACCACAGCTGGTGTGCAGACGTAATACTGCGAAAGTGCCGATTAAACGAATTACACGTGAAGTGAGGGAAATGTTTTTTTTTTACGAATTTCGTTAACTTTTCCATTATGATGCCATTAATTTAACCGAAACACTAAAATGACCGAATGTAAACAACCTCTGGCCAACTTAGCGCATGGAATCACCCGGAAAAGTTACTTCTTGCATTCACAGCGCAAGCGCACGAGCTGCTGCCTGATGTTTTCGGAAGTCCAGGCATGGCCGGCCCTTGCAGAAGTCAGTTTCCGACGATAACTCGCCATCGCTGGTCTGCGCATGGCAAAAACGTCGTTTGCATCATTTTTTAGATTCTTGTTACGGTTTAAAACGGCAACAGATATTGGACGCTACATTGCCGAGAGAGTTGAACCATAATTACAAGAAGCTGCGTTTTATTCGTTATAAAAATCTGTCGCTGCTGACTCGTGCGTTCATGGTAAAGTGTCACTGCGTGTCAATCGCATGCTGAACTGGTAGAAAGTAGTAATACACCAAAATGTTTGAGGAAGTTAGGTTTTGCAAAACACCAGCAGTGCGATGCGTCATGATGTCGTCACCACGCGGCGTGCACATACTCATTTGCTCAGCCCGCTTTAAATCTGCGATTGGTTAAAAGAAATTGTTTGTTAGGGGCATACGCTCATATGTCAAACCAACACAGTTGCAAAAAGATTATTTGTTTTCGGTCTTGTTAAAATCGAACTGTTGTTCTAATACCACCAGTTATTCTAATGCCACCTTGTTAGTAAAGTATCGAGAAAAAAACACGGTTATCCTACAGCCCTGGACCCACTGAATTGCTCACGAGAAAATCAGCGATTATACTTTAACCAAAGTTTGAAAGCTTGAAATAAATGACATGCGCTTCTTGACTTGTCAAAGGGCATAGTTGAATCTATGTTTGAATTCTATAATTTGTCGGTATGTATAGTAGATTGTCATGTCCTGCAAAATGTTAAGATTTCATTATGCTAGGAATGTCAGATGCGCAAAACAGGTCTCCCAGAATTTCAGTCTTACCTATCTATTGCAGGTATTGCATTGGCCTGCGGAAGTACGGGGAAAGTTTGTAAATCTGTGTAGAAAGAGGAAGTGGCCTCTGCGCTAACCTTCGATTGTTTGATGTGTTCCAGGCGATATATCACGAAGATGCAGGGCACTCATTGTGCTGTCCTCACCTTCTTGTTAACCTTGTTGAGAGTGGCGGCGCCAAGATCGACTGTCAACGTTCAAAAAGAAATCGTGGTGAAAGAAGAAATTCCTATGGGTAAATCAAACGTTTTGGCAAGTATCAATTTCATGTGATTTTGTAAAAAGCACTGCGAATTAAAATTTTGTTTGTTGAACTGAACAGCGTCCCTAAATTTTTGACATCTGATGTCTGAGCTTAAAACGGGGCACACTTTAAAGTTTAAACAAACTTCTTTCTCATTATTTTTTGAACAATCCACGGTGTTTCTCAAACTCGTTATAGAAATATTTCATTGCTGTTGTTCAGCTGAAGGCATTTGAATATTATGTTTGTTTCGTACCGTTGATTTGCAGATTCGTTTTGCCGTTGATTTGCAGATTCGTTTGTAGCCGGTATCCCTGAGCTGTTGCATTTAGTCTCTGGACAATCGACATTCAAGCTCATCAGCCAGAAGTTGCTGCACGCGAAAAACGGCGAAGAGCGACAATGTTTCTCTGTTGATGAATCCAGCGGAGCGGTCACGGTGCGCCAACGTCTGGACCGGGAAACGTTGTGTGCGGAGCTGAAGCATTGCGTCGTTTTGCTTCAGGTAGGGTCAAAAACATTAACGGCACTAGAAGTTTTAAAATTTCTTTGTTCACGTTAGATTTTGCGGTTCCTTTCGCTTTACCGGCAAAAATTGCGTACAACTATTCGTTGTGCATTTTCTCACCTACATAACGTTAGACATTTTGACATAGGTTGAAACAGGGGCAATGCTTGCGGCAGAAATTCTGTTGTTTTTTTATTAACAGCATGTAATTTTCGTGAAAAAAAGTCACATAGGTTGCTAGTTCCAGTGACTTACTGGAGTAAAAACATTTTTTAGGCAATGGGCTTAACTTTGCAGGCTTCTAAATACTGCTAAATGAAATACAAAAGGAAGTTTTAAGATCGTTAAAGGAAAGACTAAATCAGACGAAAACTTGGAAGTTTGCAAATACGTTTTAAAATCAAAACGCGTTGGCAGTTGCGTTTTCACTTCTAAAGAACTAATACAGTATTTTAATATCATGAGAAACTTTCACCGAGATGACGGAGAATTGTGATGCAGGTTAAGTTTTAGCAAAACAATAAGCTCCTTTCTTCCTTTGCTCTTTCATCAGGTTTTTGTTCGACGAAAAGCAAAGATTCTCAACCTCAAGATTATCATTGATGACGTGAACGACAATTCCCCCCTTTTCCCAGTCAATTCCATCGCACTGAATGTTTCGGAAGCCATGTCTGTTGGGGAATCGGTCAGCTTGGACAGCTACATTCCGCACGACGCCGATCTGGGCAAGTTCCTGCAAATGCAGTACATCTCTGAACACGTGTAGGCCTTTCATGCGCCGCTAATTAGTATGCTGTTCCGCAATCCCCAGTCGCATGTAATCATCCTGAGTACACTATTGCTAGTGGTACAACGATTTATGATGGTCTAGAAAAGTAGCGCAGTGGCATAGATGATGTGACCACTGGTCACATCATGGTCACTGACCAGGTAGTTGAATTTGTTCGTGTGGCCTCAATAAAGAATGTTTTTTTTTCATTCAGTCTGTACATTGGCGATGCTAATGGTTGCAATACTGTGGTGCAATTATTAGTGCCATTCCCAATAGATAATTTAGTTTTTTTGGTTGGACGAGATTTTAATAATTCTGTGCTGTTTTTAATATACGGAGTTGTTTTCATTGCTCATGAAAAAAGCTCCAAATAGAGGTTTGATTAATGTCACTGGTTTGGGTGACTAACTCGACCTACCCGATTTTTTCTGTTGCTATTTAAACCTACTTTCTGGAATAATGTGTGTTGGGTTCACGAAATCATGCGCGTGTCTTCGCCAGGAAACCTTTAAATCAAATCGATGTTTTCATGAATAGGTTCGGGAAGTTACACTCTGGAAACACTTTTCCTGTTGTGTATTGAGACACATTTCGGCCTCTATTTTCAGCGGGTAGCGCGTTTGTAAATCCGTTTCTTTTTTTTTTTTCAGGTAACAACTCGGCACTTTCCTACACTTTAAACCAGAATAAGTTCTTCCGGATATATCAGTTCAAAGACGAAATGGAAACAAATCATTTGCGACTGGAAATAGTTGGAAAACTTGGTGAGAATTTATTTCTGGCCAGTGTGTAGGTGTTCAAGGTGTTGCTTATCATGTATGTGCTTTGTCCGTTCAATTAAACCCTTTTTATTGACATTTCTGCCAAGAAACAACAAAGGGCGTCATTTTGAATGGTAAGTCAAAGCAGATTTGTCGTGGGAACCCGAAATTATCAAAAAGACGAAATGTCCAATGGGTGCTTACCCGACCGTACGTGTTTTCAAGGGGAAATTTTTTAGTTGTCTGCCAGGCAATTTGAAAGTAAGTTTTACGTATTCCCGAACGTGTTTCTGCGAGCGACATACGTCACAACGGGCAAAAGACTATTAGGTCGCGGGTTGTTTCTGTCGAATGGCGCCACTGAGGTACGCCCGCAAAAATGCTTTCCGAACACGCTCTTGATCAGGAGGAATTTACCGAATGATTTTATTTTGTTGGCTAAAATGCATTGTGAGGTCAGAATAAAGCAGTAAAAAAGCGTGAATTCGTATTCTTGAAAAAAGACTCGGTGAAAACCTTACGGCTCTGAACGCTTCTGCAACATGTGATTGTTGAAGGTGTGAAGGGGGCATTTAACATGTGTAATCCCGTTGGAGTATGACAGGAAAATTCTAAATGTGGGTTACCCGTAATGAAGTCAGTTTTTGCAAGACGCGCATGTGATTCACTCGTACCGTTGTTGTCAAGAAACCTTTAAAAAACGAATTTCCTCCTATTCCCAGCCGCGAGCGTGTATGTACTGTCTGTGCGCAATGCACAGTCACGTTTATGCAGCTTTCCCTTAATCACGGTAGAGGTTGCATAATTTTAAATGTTTGGCGACAAGACGATTTTTGTTTTGCTGAAGTAGATGGCGTTGCAAAAATTGGAAGGGCTAGCAAGCCTATGTCAAACTTTTGTAATTTTAACCTACATCAACATTTATCTGCACACACGGTTTTCAAAGCGGATTCTTTTCCACATGTAGAGATTGAAAGGTTCGAGCTCTTTGTAAATCTGAATCCTCCTGAGGTAGTAAAATTGATTGTAGTGCAGAAGATGTAGATTTTTTCTTACTTGCAAAATTTAAAAGTTGCAACACCAGCATGGTTGGCTGTGAAAAAGTGTTTTGCTTTGGTGCATAGAGAAGATCAAGCTGCTGAAAACTTTTTTTATCTTGTTGACAGACTTCGAAACGCAAGCCGTGCACTACCTAACCGTGACCGCCAGAGATGGGGGGTTGCCCAGCAGAAGCAACGTCGCATCGCTTCGAATCACGGTGCACGATGTCAATGACAATCGCCCCGTGTTTGACAGCCAGGTTAGCGGAGATAACAAAGCATTACGTTTACTGTTTACATGCAGTGTTAAAATTTTATTTTCATATAGTTCTACATGTAGAAGTTAAAGAACTCCTCTACGTAATTAGTGTGCTTCTAGGTTAGCGGCCTGATTGAACTTACGCAGTTGGGGTGGAGGGCATTCGACAAAAAAACAACAAAACAACATCGCACAATTGACAGCGTATTACTGTTTATATGTTTTGGGATATGCAATCGTGTGAAACTTGTAGAAAATGGAAACGTGACTGCTATTAAGTGAAAAAAGATTGAAATCCTACATTGCATTAAAAGACTGTCTATGGAAAGAGATCCTTTCTCAGCAAAGAATCAGACACTTTAAGATCTTACAGAGTATATATTTCACCTACGATGTCGGGCATCACCAGCTCTTATTCAAATAGAATCAATATTCGAATACAAACATGAATATTCAAACAGAAACATGAGGGTGATGTTGCATTTAAAGACAATTTTTGGCGCTTTTGCATTAAAATATGGTGATTAGAAGTAGCGTGACGTCACATGAAAAATTGGTGGCTACATAAGGAGACAGGCAAAAATTTAGCATCTTCTGGCATCCCCGTAACTCCGTCCATGCCTGTAACCACCGATTAAATATTTTTGCGATTTTGGAAACACTACTTGTAGATTTATGTCGTGGGTTCATACCAAGGCAAGGGGTATAATCCTATATAAAAGCGATTACTGCGCCATTTAATCAGTTTAGTGCAGTGGTTCTCAAAACTTTTTGTCGCTGCGGACCCTTCTCGCTGCACCCAAAACCACTACAGACCCCTTCGTTTTGCCAACGTTTTTTGGACTATTAAGATTTTGGTCGCTTCTGAGCGTGAGCACCTCAACCGCCCCGGCAAGAAGCACATTTCAGATTGAGTTGAATAATGGCCCAAATGGGCGGATAAAAACTAGCGATTTTTTTGATGGGATTTCGGTTTCTGGACCCCCTAAAACACATTTATGGACCCCAAGGGGTTCACTGACCCAGGTCAAGAATCCCTGGTGTGGTGGCATACTCCTACGTCCAACATTTCGAAGACTGGCAGTGTTTTTAAAAGTATATTTTTTCTTTCGCTTTGGGCAGGAGTACAAAGAGGAATTGAGAGAAAACCTGCCACCTGGCCACGTCATATCGCACGTTCATGCCACAGATGTTGACACTGGTTTGTGGGGGTCTGTCCATTACTCCGTATCCAAACGAAACAAAGACGCTGCACGAAAACTTGTGCGGATAGATGAAGTCACTGGTGACGTCATTTTGCGACAAAAGCTTGATCGCGAAAGACATGATGGGTAAGATGAAAAACGCAGTTTCCTTCTTTCGTTTTCCATTAAGAACCGCGAAGTAAGGGCCAGCGCAGCTTAACGTGTTCATTTGCTCTGTAGAACCGCATCTAGATGAATTGTACGAAAAACGTTTTTGCCACTAAATCTTGCTGTTGTGTTGCAGCAAAACAGTAACCTGGATCTCTACTGTCGCCAAAACAGTGCCGCTATGATCTTTGCTGTCACGATCAATCTTTCACTGCGCATATAAGGCCGGCCGTAAAGTCGGTGCTCACTACAGAGGTGTTTTTTCTTCTGCCCTGATGAGATTGTTATTACAAAGCATATGGGGGCTTACTTTTCACTTGCAACTTGATAGGTTGCGTATTCGAATCGAAGCACGTGATGAAGCCCCAGCCAATGAGCAACTTGTTGGAGGAACTTGGCTTTTGATAAAAGTCAAAGATGTGAACGACAATAGACCGACAATAAGCGTCAATTTCATTGGCCTGTCCGACGGACACACAGGTAGGTTTTGTAAAGCAAATTATATTCACCGCTGAAAACACTACCTTGCGTTTCTAAATTTTAACACTGTCAGCATCCTGGACTACATGTGCCTGCGTTAAACTGCATGTTCTAAATTCTTTCAACATGGTGGAAACTCTTTCAAAAAATGTTTGTAAGAAAAAAACTTTTTTGGATCAGCGTCCCAATACTTCCGGTCACAAGTTCACAACGTTAAGCAAAACAAATTGCAGTGAATGGAACATGATGAGACTTGCGTACAGCAGCGTTTTGATCACGTACTCTTCGACGAAAATGAGTCTTTGTGCATGGAAAGCTCTTATGATACGCCAGTGTCTGCTTAGCCTCAGCAGAAAGCTTCAAAGAGTCCTGTCCTTTGCAGTCTACGTCAGTGAGAATTCAACCGTCGACACATACTTTGCCTACGTCAGTACGAATGACGAAGACGTTGGAAGGAATGGCCAAGTTAACGTCAGGCTGAAGTCGATAACCCCCTCCGGAAGTGCCGCAAACCCGCTGAAAACCTTCATTCTTTCCGATGGCTTGTTGGGAGTGGCTGGAACACTTGATCGAGAAATAGTAAACCATTACACCGTTGTTCTGAAAGCTTGCGATCAAGGCGAAACACAGCAGTAAGTGTTCGTGCTGCGATGGAGACTTAGTAAAATGGCATGAATTTACTGAATCCCATGTAAAACTGCTTATCCTCTGCAGATGTTCAGAGAAGACCATCGAGATCGAGATTCTCGATGTAAACGATCATTCGCCCATTTTTCACGAGTGCGAAACGAAAATGACAGTTAGCGAAGACATGAGGGTCGGTTCAGTATTGACAAGAGTTCACGCAACTGACGATGATTCCTTGATGCAGCCTGCTTTAGCAGAGAAGTTGGTAAGCTGCGCATGTCTTCTGTGTGCAGTTGATAGCTTTGTTCATCAGAATCTTCTTTGTGTTTTTTTGTTCTTCTGCCTTTACCACTTTGGACGCTTATCACGAACTGTATTAAATGTTTGGTGTCAGATATTGTAAAAGCAAACATGGGTATTTGCCCAGGCCCTAGAACTATACATAGTTAACGCTGTTAGGGTTAATTTTCTCGTAGGATTCATGGATTAGCCAGTTTTGACGAAAAGTGGATGNTTGCCAACACCTCGGCACACTTTTGCCCGAATGACAAGAAAGTAAATTATAACACGCTCTATGAAGATNTGAAAGACTCGCGATAGTCGTGCGTTTCACCAATAGATACGCGCGCGCGCGCGTGTGTGCACGCGCCGATTCTGCAAAGTGCGAAGTTGAATTGAAACTTAATCCCTTAATCAACTTTAAACACTCTACACGCGTGTGCTGGTTTTCATCGGAGNAAAACCGAAGTAGTTCGCGAAGGTCCTCCCCATGGCAAAGAGTTAGAAAGAAGGTGTATGAACTGAAGCTTACTTAAACAATCCTAAGCGACAGCAAGATGTGTATGCTTGAGCAGTTCATCCCGAATAAAATAAAACGAAACGATTTTCGACTCCACGAAATATAAATATGTTCGCCTAATTTCTTCTTCGATATACCTTCAATGATCAGGTAAAACTTGAAAATCGTCATCAGTTGGGCAAACTATAAAAAATACGAAGTGATGAACGCTTGCAGAAAACGCCAATCTTTTGTGTCGACAGAGGTTCAGAGTTAGCACACATCTTGCATTCTTTAATTTCATTCAAAACTGCAATCTTTTTAACTTAATTTCTTTTTTTTTCCATTTTTGCCAATTCATTTATAAAATATACATCTAGATGTCGAAAAACGTTACAGTCATCTGTTAAGTATGCAATAATTATCGCTAATATGAGGCAGCGGCATAGGTGTGTGTTTGATGTGTCTTAATTGCAAAGCTTTGGACATCGTGGACACAGAAGACATGAAGTCAAAACGCAATCTAATTTGTGTTTTCAAGTCTCGTCTTATCCTCGCAGTCAATCAAATGTTTTTTAAGGTGCTTTGAGGGACCGAAATGGTTTCTCAAATTTTTCCAATGGTCTCTCAAAAGAACCCCACTGCATAACCACCACTAAAATGTTTTAAAACCTGTCTTTGTGACTGTCTCGGTAATCAGATTAAATAGTTGCGTTCTCTCATAATGTAACGGTCACCATGGTCAAAAAACACTGCTCGCAGTCAACGACGAGTTGTCTGGAAATCTTGGCGATGACTGCATGTTTGCACCTGGAAATCGAAAACTATTCTGAAATGGGTCTTGCTGGGGGTTTGACTCCTGTTTCTCACTTTGGCTGTGGCTTACCCTCGCATTTTACTGTTTGTTCAGGCTATTTTACACTTTATTGCAGTTTAGCTTCACGTTCGCATCGACTCGCTGTCTCTAGAAATGCCCAGGGTTATGAAAAATGACACTGTTGCAACCTGAAACTTTCTCGGGTAGTTATTTCTAGTAAACGCTCTAACAACGCACTTGGTTGCTCAGACTTGTAATATTTGTGATATGCTTGCAGCGAGTCATAGGAAAGTCCTCAAACGGCGATTTTAGATATTCCATTGCGAACGGCGACGGTACATTCTCCATTAACCCACAGAGCGGCCAGATCAACTTGGTGAGACCTCTGGATCGAGAAGCAAAGGATCATTTCAAGGTAACCTGTTACTTGATTTGAAAATAAGTGTCAGTGGCATGCTGGAATTTTGTTGAATCGAAACTGTTTTTGCTGAATTATTGAAAAATGTTTAGCGGGTGTGCTGAAAATGCCAACCAAATGTTAAATCGCAGTTGGAATGTTTGACCGAAGTTTCATTGACATGTAAGCTGAATCATATTTGTATGTGTTTCTGTGTATTTCTGAGTTACTAGAGATTGTTTCTATGGAACTAATCGTACTGCTGTGCCTCGCAATATTGTGGCTCAATACTGGAGCATTTTGGGTAACTGTGTGTGGCAATTTTACTTGATTTCAGTTAAGTTTGTATAAATTGCCTGTTGCGATTTCTTGGCCTGTTGTTTTCAAGCAAACAACACGAGTAATCTAACAAAAACACTTGTGACGTCATCTCTCGAAACTTACAGTTCTTCGAANAATAACTTGAAGACAAGCATCTGTGCTTGAAATATTTGGCAAAGGCGAAGAAAGTCTGTTTTGTGCCTGTAGCCGCGAATCCTTTAACTTTGTCGTGCGTTGGCGTGAAGCGAACTGACTTCACGGAATGTGGAGATGAGTTTAGATATTTCAACTATCACCTAACCTAAGCTAATCGCGTCAGCCGAGTGGATATGAATTCTCTGGCGCACAAGCAAGCACGCACTAGGGCAGGGTTTCTCAACCGGAGCACTCGGCCCCCTTGGGGCCCACGGAGCGGTTCTCCGGCGGCCACGAGCAGAGGCCTTTACTAGATAGCTCTGCCGTGATATTGTAAAACCCTATTGATGAGCAGGGGACCACAACTGTTGAGAGTCATTGGAAGTGGGCCACAAACCATGAAAGGTTGAGATCCACTGTACTAGTGATAGAGAGGGAGGGAGAACCGTGCGTGATGCAAACTGAGTATTTTGAAATTTACGATGTTGTTAAAAAACATTCTGCAACGTACTGCACACGATCATGGAAAGCCTGCTGGCAGTTCCTTCAACGTTGCAATGTTAGCCGAAACAGTCCGCAACCAGGGGGGAAAACGGGAAATTTCCCCCCCCCAAAAAAAAATTCAAAAACATGTTTAGTCGTTAGGTGTAACAAGTTACAATCGTTTTGCCGCCCACGAAAATATCAGCTGTTTACCACCCTGAGCACAAACGAAGAGGTAAACGTTTCATAGCGGCAAGCATTCAGCTGCCTATCGTGCTTTTGCCGATTTGTTGTTTTTTTTGCAAAAAAGTTCGTTTGTAGAGGAAGCCATTAAGAGCATTATAGCAACGTGTATTTTTCCAGGTCAGTGTAGTCGCTCAGGACAAAGGCTGGCCAACACCACGATCGACTTCTTGTCACATCTCACTGAAGATCGATGACGTCAACGACTGTGCTCCAACTTTCGTGAATCCGCCATCCGAAGACTACAAAGTCCATGCCACCATTCTTCGTAACGACCTCATCATACGTATACAGGTACACCGGTTTTGGCAGGCGCGTAGCCAGAGTAAATATTTTTGGGGGGGGGCGAGACAGGTGAACCTTAATGTAAGTCATTGGCGTTACGCGGTTCGTAACAAATTGTACTCAACGGTTTAATAATTGCTGTCCAAAATTTGGGGTGAGTGGCCGCGCCTTCACCCTCCCCCCTAGCTACGCCCCTGGGTATAAGCAAATATCTAAAGGTCATCTCCCAAAACGACACCCATAATAATTAAGGTATGCTTGTATGTGCTCATGTTATGTTTTCGTTAAGGTTTTTCACACTGACCGAGGAGAGATATACTCTACTTGTTATGCGGCTAAAGTATCAAACGAAGTACATTTTGTTACGGCTTGCAGGCCATTGACAACGATCTTGGCAGAAAAGGAGTTGTTCGCTATTCAATTTTGGGAGTGGATTCGCCTGCTGGTTCTGAAGACAAAAAAGCAGAAATTCCCGTTTTTATTTTGGACTCAATCTCTGGTGAACTTCGCCTTAATTTAAGCTCACCTGACCCGGAAAAACTGTTGGGCGAACACAAATTGTTTGTCGAGGTAAGTTTTCTAGAGTTTTTTTAATATCATGTTGTTGAATGTAAGTTTCTCCAAGTCTTTTTCAAAACCCTGCGTCGATTCCTCAAATGAAAATATTTTGTTATGATTAATGAAAATTTTATAGTGAATAAGTTAGGCAGCAAATGCGTAGGAATGAACCAAGCATTTGTTTGAAAACTTGCTACAACTGAGCATTTTCCACAGTTTTGCTGGTTACGTTCTGAATTGGCTGCCGATAAAGTGATAGGAACCTAGACTTTAAGAAACGTCGGTTCTTTAAATATTACATGGCGGAAAAACGTGGAGCGGTAGCGCAGCAAATCAACTATTCTATTTTTCTTTTGTGTCATTTCTGTGTAGCTGTCTAAATGTGCGGCGTGTAATTTGTGTTGTGTACCATATTTCGTACTTTTCACACCTTTGTAATAGCACACGTCATGGTCCCTTGCACAGGCGCGGGATCAAGGTGTACAGCCGATGAAGAACATCCGGCGCTTAACTGTCATCGTAACTGATCGGGAAGTGCTCCCAGGAGACGAAACCACCAAGCACGTGATCATCGTTGTATCTCTGGCTCTAGCGCTGTTCTTAATTACACTCATAATTGTCGTAGCTTACTGGAAGTACAGAAACAATAGAAAGGTGAGAAAGTGTGTGATACATGCACAGTTGCCATGTTTTTGAACAGTGGTTCCTAAATTTTTTGATGAATCCAAACCCCCAACGTATCGTCCAATACAGTCCAATAACTCCTACCTTTGAGTGTCGAAATAAATCGTCTTCAATCCGTATATTATCATTACCAGTGGATGATCAAAAACCGTAGAACCGAAGTAAGAGCAAAAAAGGATTATCCATTGTTAGGGGCAGCCTTTTTGGATAAAAAGCGCCATGGGTAATACAACAAATTTTCCCCTGGACCAGAAATCTGATCATCAGCCTTTTTTAATTATTTGTTTATTATCATGAAAAATGCTGCCAAAGATCGAGTCCCATACCCATGCAATTGGTTCCCATACCCTTCAGGCAGGGGTCGGCAAACTTTGTAGACTGCTAAGTAATTTTGGAGGTTTAAGGCAACACACTTGGAGAAAAAAACAAGATCCCAGGGAATAGTTTTATTTAAAAGAAATGTTATTTACCAAACCATGTCGCAATATATTATATTCCTATAATTTTTCTTTAATGTTTTGTTTAGGTAGGCTTGTTGTTGAAGTCAAGTTATATCGAGTGAGAGTACACAACTGAAAACTTGTATGCACACAAAACACTCGCTTCAGCCAAGAATTTGTAATTCCAGCCATAAAATGATTATAACTCAGCTAAAATTCTCAAAATTTGCTTCGGCTTAAAAGTTTATGAAATTGCTTTTGTTTCCTTTGTCTAATATTTGCACTCTGCAAATGCGAGATTATAACTATTGTCTGGACTTGCTGCATCTACGAATCCTCAACATTTACGTATATGACATACGGTTCGCAAAGATTATACAAATTTTACTCACATATTGGCGATCTACGCAATAGCATAAGCAACCTAAAGTTTGTTTCAGGCTGTGGACCAACTCGCGCAAGAATAAGTTGCACTGATAGTCAACATCAACACTGACATGTCTGCCTCTTACAGCTCTGCCACGGACCACGTGCTCACAATTATTGCTTGAAACAATCAAAATGAACCGCTATTTAACAAACGCGTGCTACCCATTAATTTTGCAATGTACGCGCTGTTTAAGAGAGCGTCAATAGTGAACCCGGACAAACTGCTGTCTGTCACGTGAAGCGCTGTGAGGTCGAAAACGAACATGCGTTTGTTGCTTGTCGATTCGGAACTAAAAANANTAATTAATATAACCGTGTTAAAATAAAGCTTGGCCAGTTTTTTTGAAAGGAAGACAAATCTATNACTGGCTCGACTTTCTACTGGACGGAGGAAAAACATCTGAAATGCCAGTACAATCAGGCCGGATGTATNGATAAATAACANGAAGGGCGTTAGGCCGGACTGGAATGTTAGCTAGGCTAGGACGTATCCGGCGTAAATGCTAGAATTTGCTGACCCCTGCGTCCAACATTTTTTAAGAGTCATGTCACTTCCACTGAAAGAATCCTGTTGCATAAGATAGTTTCATTGCCAGCAGTGCGCTATTGTGTATTCGTATTCTGATGCGCTCTCAAAAGTTGGCTCCCATTCTAAGCCTGCATTCTTGTGTGGCAGAAGTCGCGAACCTACTCCTGCGCTAAGAGAGGCGAAGAGAAGGAGTGGGGTCGCTCCACCTTAAACAGCTCAAAGCAGCAGTCGTTCGAAAGCAAGCCCTCCCCGTCAAAAGAGAACAAAGAGATTGAAGAAGGGATGCATTGGGACCGATCGTGGAACAGCAGAAGGTAAATGTAAAACGCGTTGCTCGTAGAACGAAAGTCAAGGTTTCATAATTGCTTGGTGATCACAGCAGTATAGTGTAGGAGTTGGAGGTGTTTTGAATTTTCGAAAATTTGGGCAAAGAAGGCTTGCTCTGATCAGACCAGCAATAAATTTCATCTTGTCTCCGTTTTATCTGCGTTTGGTCCTGACCGTACCCAACAGAGTTGAATTAGCGTGCAATTTAATGGAGGCGATTGTCACTGTCATGCATACCACTTGCTACTCACATCAAATTTTTTTCCTTCATAGTAATTTTTTCAAACTATGTAGGACTTAATGCGATGGAACAGTATTAGATAGGCAATTTTTGAATAGTTCTGATGGTTTGCAATGATATTTTCCCCATAGAAATATATTTTTAAACGTCCAGATTCTCTGGCATGACATCAGTAAAACCTGGCTTTAGGCGGGATAGCTCTCCCATTATTTCTTGCACTAGCACTGAGGGTTGCCCACTCTTGATGGGTTTGTACTAAAAACGCAGATTTTTTTGAGCTTGAACCATGTCGATGCCTAAAGCCAAAGCTTCGGAATGTTCCTTAAAATCTAACCGTGGCGTTGTGCTGTAAAGTGAAGTGCTTCCTATTTCACAAAATCGTTTTGTATCAGGGCTAATTCAATCCACTCGACATCTGGTGACGGCATCACTTCCTCTCCGGAGACAGAAGCATCCTCGAAAACCATGAACTTGCATCGTCAGCCGTCGATTCAGAGCGGCAGTTCAGTTTGCTCCAAGGTATATTCTTCGAGATTCCATGTTAATTGTTCATATTTTGTAATTTCTTTGCATTAACCCTTTGGTTTCCTATGGATTATCAGCACTGCAGAACTATATTGTAGTAGTGAAGGCGTTAGCCATTGCCAACCCTGAGCCGCACTTCATATCTTAATTGATTTGATTGTGAACATGAACTGGTAGGTTCTTTAGCGACAGTTTATCCCGAAGTGAAACCAACGTTGTTGCGTTGAATAGTAAAAACTTCTTTGCAGAACATTTTGGGCAATCCTCTCTCCACTCACCGAAATTTGTCACATGATGGCGACAGTGGGCGTGGAGATAGCGATCCGGATTGCGTTAATTATGACCTGACGTATGAGCGAGGTAAGAAAATAGAAAAAATGGCGTATTATGGCTGTGTTCTGATTTCGCAACCCTCAGCTGACATACCTTGCAAAGCTCTGTCAAGGAAGTCATTTGCACAGTTGGATTCAATAGTCAGACTGCCTTAGAACTATTTAAATAATTGAAAAACGTCATGTATTCCATACGTCATAAATGACGTACGTGGTAAAGCCCAGAGTGTCGAACCAAGCGAAAACCTTGAGCGTAATTGGTTTCGGCCGTCCTTTTTGTCTACTCTTGGCTTCAAAGAAGTTGACTGGTTGCAGCATCGTTATTAACACTGTAAGGAACTGAGCAGTCGTAAATTCTACCCTTTCAACAGCAACCCAAAACGCTGTCACAAGTGGCCGGTTTGACGGTGATTAGCCAACCGAATCATCTTGCATTTTTAGTTTTTGCAAACATTTAACACTGCAGTCCATAAGATTTGGTGTTCAGTGTGTAAAGCTTTATTTTTTCCACATTGTGGCGATAGACATCGCAATATAAGGTACTGTGATACGTGTAGTAGGCATATTTCAGGGTGTTTGATGAAGTTTTGCATTCTTTTTCGTTTTAAACTGAGGCTTCCAACCTCAACTAACACGATGTCTTTGTGTAGAACTTAAGAAATTCCATTCCAATCTCGCTGCATCGCGTCACTCCCCCAGTCATTCCCCATATTTCAACAATCAGTTAGGACCGCACTGCAACCAGTCCTGTTTGCGATACGGCCACAGCGACAGTTGCTGGATGCCATCGTCCGGTCAAGGTAAGAGTTTTTGCTATTTAGTTTATTTAACAGAAATCCATGATTTCGAAAAACATCGCCAAGAATTTGACTCGCTGTTCCAGTTTTTTTTACTAATTTTACCGCACTTCACAAGTGTTTGAAGTGCTTTCCCAACTCACACCTAAATTTTTTTCCATACTCGTTTGACGTTGTTCAAGTCCAGCCTTCATTGTACACTGTAATTGCAACTTGTTTGGATTGTTCTGGCACCAAGGTTTTATAAACTGTAGTTGAAGCCTTGCTGGCCTGTGTAGACCACGAAGTTTTCTTTCAAATTTATGTACATATGAAAAAAGACGAGGTAACTCGTGACATCAAATGAAAAGACGAACTTTCGTAACGAGATCTTGGTTGCGAGTATTCCAATCTAACTAGATTGCGAGTAGGCCTAGTTTATGCAAAATGAAGTGTTTGTTTTTGCACATAGACCTGAATGGATTGGCGCTTTGTAAAAGTATGTTTGCCGTTGGCTCTTTCCGCATCAATCCGGTATATGTTGCACTACTGTTTTTGTTTTTCAAGATCCTATTCCGTACGTCGGCAGCAAAAGCTCACTGTACGTTCAACTTCGTCCGCTTCCCGCGCGGGAGGAACTTCGGCCACTTGTGCCGCCACGAAATGTCCCCCGTCTCTTGTCTCCGCGACCCTCGGAAGACAACAGCTTGCAAGCGATACCGGAATCGGTGCCGCTGCGTCGGATGCTATATCCAGTTTCCGACCTGAGTTCAATTTATTCGAATGTCGTCAGCCCTCACCGTTACTTCCCTGTGCATTTCTACGGGGAACAACGGCATTTCTCGCCCGTGCGACGTATCAGTGACGTGAACGCGCACCATGCTGTTCCTTTCAACGCCAAGCCCGCTGGGTCGAGAACGAGTCCACGTTCGATTGCGTCTTCCCCGCAGCACTCCGATTGCGGGCTTCAACGCCGCAGTCACTGCGTCGATCGTCGTGACGTGGCACCTGATGACGCAGCAGCGACCTCAACTGTATCAGCTCCTGCCACTCCCCGTAAGCCTGCCCAGGTAGTAACGAGAAGCTCGTCCGCGGACCACCTCACGTCATCAAACGCTTTTCACTTCTCGCATCCGGATGCGAAAGGACAGACCACTGCGGACGAGCATGCGAATGCGCCATCTAGCGAGACTATAAGCATGCGCGAAACCCAGAAGATTGTCGATAACATTGAAAAGCTTCTGCAATCGTAAGTTGACTCTGCCGTGCGACTCTTTCCTACGTCAAATGCTGACTGCGCAACTGACGTCCACGACATTTTCTAGCATGCGGTTTATTTTTGTGTTGATTGTGTCCGCCGCTGTTACAGCATTTCATTTCTTTTCTGTTGACTGAAAATAAAGTTTTATTTACTTGTCCACGAGTTTTCTGAATAAGAAAAATCGACTCGGAAAAAAAGAAAAACCACCCAAAAAAACTGGTTTCACGTTTCCACCATTATGAAGTTGGTGCCAAGCGCTTCGAAAAACAAAAAATGTTTCGTGATGTATGTGACGGGTGGGTGAGCACTGGTTATGGGTTTCCGCAAGGGGGAGGAAATAAAGCACGTGCCCTTCCCTGGAAAAGTGAAATATAAGGGTAAGAGTAAACAAGACACTTATTTCAAGTCTGTGTCTCGGCTGACTCATTTCAATAACCTGAGCTGTTCATCTCAAGAAACAAGTAAACCAATGAGCAGTCACGCAACTGTTGATGTTCTAAACTGTTTTTCCCAATGTCAAGAGATAAAACATTTGGGTCTAAATGTGAGTAAGCGCGTTGACAGAAGAGACTGCTGCTTAGTGCGGCGTCAAAATTTAGTGGACTAGAATCATGAGAAGCATTTTTCGCAAACTTAGTTGATTGCAAAGCGAAAATTTAAGAGGTGGATATGTATTTCAATACGCCCCTTACGATACTTCCATTCTCAAAATTGTTAAGATTCGTGAAGCCTTGGCTTATACACACGAGGTAATAGCCTGTGATGTTCGTACTTATAAAACTCTTTGATCTTTTGTTTTCGAAAATTGGCGGCGCAATTGAAGTAGAAAAAAACTTTGCATTAACTTCGCAAACGGAATAGAAATTTAATGAGCTATATTTGCTTATTGCTGAAAATCGTTAACTTTTGCTAGCGTTCACCGAATGTTAACACAGTTATCAACCCAGTTACCCAGCTAATAATTTAAACTTGCAAATGTTTCAAATTTACTGTAAACTTTTACAACTAACATCAATTTCTCCTGGAAGTGCTTGGGGCTTACGAAAAATGGCTTGCACTTTTTTGATGTGTCTATTTTCGTTAATAATGCTTCCCAAAAATGTTGTTTGTTTACATCACTTAATATGGAACATCATGTTGAGTACATAATATAGGGAATGTACCAGGCTTGTGAAAGGCTTTTGTTTCAGGCTGTTGCATATCTTCCCACTTTAACATATATAGGGTGGTCCAAAACAGCACCCTATTTTGTATTTACTCGCAAACTTGTGTTTCAGAAGTTTTTGTTTTATTTTTCTGGCAGTGTAGACTAGGCCAGGAAATTGTTTTGACATCAATATGGATAATAGTGGACACTATGCAGCAGCGGACAAAAATAGTAGAGGCGTATTTCGCCGCAAAATCGGTGGTTCTGACACAAGCAATGTAGGAAAGATTTTGGCAGGGACAAAGTACCTGATAGAAGAACAATCGAGCGGTTGATGGCCAAATTTCGGGAGATTGGAAGTGTCGCAAATGCCAATGAAGGTCACAGTGGTCGATGTCGTTCAGTGACCACAACCAACAGCATTAAAAATTTACCGAACGGCTTGAGGAATCTCTCAGAAAATCAACGCGCCGTCTATCACAAGTTGGCATTTCCAAATCATCTCTTTTGAGAAACCTCCATGAGAGCCTTAAGTCCTTTTCTTACAAAATTCGAATCCTGCGAAGGCAAACTGAAGACAACAAAGCAGAACGGCTCGCGTTTTGTCAGGATAAGAGTCAAAGGATTGAAAACAACCCTGGCTTGTTGGGTTTGATTTTCTACAGTGATGAGACTCCAGAATTGAACTTAACTCAGTCACCTGACTACTTTCTCTGGGGTTGCCTCAAAGAAAGGATCTACAACAACAATTCCCCGGACTCGGGCAGAAAACGGGAAATCAGAGGCGTACCCGCCAACATGATTGGATGAGTTATTGATAATTTCAACGTTCGTGTTGGAGCAGTTATTCGCCAGAAAGGTGCCTGAGTAGAACATATTATGAACTATTAAAGAACAGGACACTAAAACTGTTTCAATGTCTACCACAATTGTAGGACATAATTTACCATAACTCTGCTAATGTTTGGTGAAAAAAATTTCATAAAATTTCATTTGAGTAAAAAATGAGGTCAAAAACAAAATAGGTGCTTGTTTGGACCACTTTACAAAGGACTTACTAGGACTTCTAACGTACAAAATCTGCTGCAACAATTTGAATGGTGCGGCATAATTTTTTCTATTTCTTTTTGTGCTAGTCCAAAAATGACATGCCAGCAGTTGACTTTTTATTGTTACGTGGATTAGCGTATCTGTAACTTATGAAACACATTGTTGGGCCTAATGAAGTAGCAAAAGTTTGGTTGGAAACAAAAGCTTTTGATAATACGAAACATAAACTCGCAGCAACCTGCTCTACAAGTCTCAGTCCAAGAAGCACAATTAATTGTTGAGCCGGTAAACTGGGCTAAATTTGCAGCTTGTTTGGTAAATACACTTGTTCTCATATACACATTTTTCAAGATAGTAGCTGCGTTGATGATAACCATGAAATCCAAGCGAAGTTTTTTAGTCAATTACGAAATACTGCGGTATATAAACTCCATGTCAACCGCAGTTTATAACGCTATAAACTACAAGTCGATCAATTCTATCTTTATAACTGACTTCGGTCACAAGCAAACATGAAGCATAAAATATCATCTACACCAGTGGTCTTCAACCTTTTTTGTTCAATCGCCCCACTACAGGAACTTTGCTTAAAATCGCCCCCTACTTACGATTTTAATGTTGTCTAAAACAATATTTTATTTGGAAAATAATTCAATGTTGATCAAATATATACGGACAATCTAGTTAGCACAAAAAACGAACAAACAAAACAAATGCAATTGCATTTGTAGAAAAAGGTTATTATTTTTCCAAAAACAGGTGTTTCCTACCAAGGTTGCGGAGTCGGAGGTTTTTGGGTGGGGTCGGATTTCTAAGAACACTTGAAGTGGGAGTCAGATTTTTTATCCCACTCCGACAGTCCAATTTAATCATTTTTACATCGCACTCCTAAGTTAGGAATCCCAACTCGTGCCTGTTGAAAGTTGAAATGGAACAATTTCTTTTGTAACCTATGTTGAAAAAGTGAGTTCTTGCTGTACACCACGATTTTTTTTGATTGCTAATTGCTACAAAATTGTTGGCAGCCCAACTTCACGTTTAAGGAGTCGTAGTCGGAAATTGTTGAATGGTCGGAGTTGGAAAATTTTGGAAGCTAAGAATTGGAGTCGGACATTTGACCTCCAACTCCGCAATCCTGGTTTCAACTACTGTGAACCTTGCTTCTGACTTTTTATCTGTAAATATGTTAAAGCAGTTTGCAAGTTGGCCAGCTTAAGTTTTATGACCCAAGTCTTGTTGATGTCAAGACGATCCCCAAGTCTTGTTCATGTCAAGACGGTTGCCTTGTTTATTGCGCATGTGCAGTACTTGACTGAAACCTTGCTCAGCAATATACGTCGTGGGAAATTCCAGTAGGAATAAAAGCTTAACTTTTTCCCAAGCTTTCGGTAAACCCTCACTGCACTTGACCATCGGTGTTAATAAAATATGGCACGGCTTTATCGTCGCTTTGGATGTCGATGAAAAGTTCCTGGTTGTGGAATCGCATTCGCTTATGTTACTTAACTGGCCAAAAGGCAATTCACCCAGTCACTTTCTTCGTAATCCAAATTTCGGCGTTATCTCCACAACAAAGCTATTGCAAGAGGCAATAGCTCAGTGGTAAAGTGTCCACCTCTTACTTGGAATGTTGGGTGGTCGATCCACAGCCACTGAGTGGATTGCCGTAGCGCTCCTTGGGCAAGAGCGTTCACCTCAATCGCCCTGGTAAGAAGCACAGTTCAGGCTTAGGCCTGCCGCCAACTGCCGTCATCAAAATCAACAACAAAAAAAAATCTAAAAATCATCCTTAGAGTGGAGGTCCATGTTTCAAGCTGTGTTTAAAACCATGTGGTCATTGTGAAAATAAATATATTTTCATACTTTAATTGAAACTTTAATGAGACGTTCCATAAACTTGTGCGTGGCTCTTGAGCTTGGAGAATGCTAAATACTCACAGACAAACTGCGCCGTTTCGGTAACCTGTGTCCTTGCTGAAATTTATGTGGGACAGACACAGAGCGGTAAACAAATACTCAAGTATAGAGAGATGCTGTAGACTTGACTATTGGAGGAATGCTGAAGTCAGAAAGAGTTTATTATGTGTTTAATTCGATAACAAGTTTAAACAAGTCGTTATAGGTCAAGCAGACTGCTTAAGAATACGAGAATTACATGTCAGCAAGAGCAGCAGTAGGGGGGAACACAGGAGAGGGTCGACCATCACTTTTTTGAAAAGAGAGTAGCGTTCCCTTATTTTAACTGCGATACCAAACTATTGATGTTTTTTTGCTATTTTCGTGAAATTTCCAACAAAAAAATTGTTTTAAGATCTTCATTGCAGGTAAGAAGATCTTTTCTTATCATCTTTTCTTACAATAAAATATCCCCATGCTCTTTTTCATCACTGCACTCTTGGATGCAACCACATATTTCTGGAATAAGGTGTTTCAACCTTGCCATGTCGATTTTTCAAGCGGGTGCCTTCTGCAGTGGCTTCTTCGAGATAAAAAATGAAACTTTTAAAATCCTACTGTCTGCTAACCCTCTAAGCAATGGAGTCCTGGGCTGAGCTCGTCCTGGAGCTGGTTTCGACTCCCGATCGGGTTATAGTGAAGACTTGAACAAACGGTACTTGCGCCCTGTCCGGTCTCATGCTAGATATTAAATGTTGGGTGCAAGGGAGACCTAAAAGCGATTTTACCTTTACCTTGCCACCAATGTAACATTCTCAACGAAATCAGCCGGTTGATCTGCGGCAAAGAGTACGCGGGAATGGACGCTTCTGGCAGAGCCTTTGAGACGAAAAATGTGCTGGTGGGAGACCTGTTTTGGCCCGCTTATAAATTACAAATCATAGCTGATTAAGAGTTTCATTAGCTTTGCAGTACTATGACTAGACAATGGTGTGCTTTGTTTATTGTTTGCCAATGCTAATAGTTAATTTGAAAATCTTTCAGGCTGATCTCAAACAATGCACATAATACAGTTGCTTTGGGAATTTCACAACTATACATCAAATTTAACATTAATAGCAGGCTATGACATTTCTCACTACCAAAACAAATTTAATATTTCTATAACCCTGATACAGTAATAGAACGACGACAAGGATCTAGTAAAAAACCCCGTCTTTTTGCTTCTTGGCTTGACAATGAACATAAAAATGTACAAGCATTTCGTACATGATAATGGCAAAAATCAAATTTGCCATTTGGAATTCCTAGTAAGCCCGGTCCTACTTATATACTAACCAATAGTAGCCATAAACATAAATGGACATCTTAATCACAATTCAAATGTACTGCAAGTCCAACCAGACAATTAACGCGTTTTCCCAAATTAACGCCGTGCATGATAGTAGCCTAGTCGCTTCACCATGGAATTAGAAACTAACGGTTGCATATTCCCTTCCGTGTTGTGCTTAATCAACGTTGCAAATCTGGTATTGTTATTCGGACATCGAAAGCCCACATACGCATACAGGTGTGTATAGCAACTGGCTCAGTTTCGTTCCATGACATTTTAAAGGAAATATTGTAAATTAGCTTATGAAAAGAGCCCACGCAATAGTCAGCTCTTACGGAATTATGTACGAAGATTTCCAATGCATTAAAACTTTGCTTATGCGCAATGGTTTGCCGGCAAATTTTCCGGATGATTGTGTGCGCAATTTTTGTACACAGAGTATATACTAGGGATGGCCAAACCTGCTCTATGTATGAGCCGCATATCGTAAAAACCCAAGTTACAAAGAACCGCAACATTAAAATATAAAAACACGAATTTATTTGCAATCTGCACTTCTGTGACATCATACTTCTTTTTGGAACGATTGCAAATGCAATACTGTACGGCACGCTAGCTACCACAGTACCATTTTACAATATTTCTACATTTTGCAATAGAAATAAAAAACAAAAAACAAATATATAAATTTTCGGAATGCTCAAAGAGCCGTGTGCAAAGGTTCGAAGAGCTGAAGTTTGGCCACCCTGCTACATACCATAATAACCCTGTTTCAGCAACGCTACAATCAACAGAAAACACAAATAATAGTAAATTATCAAATAGGCTGATTTTATTGACACAGGGTTATCTTGCGTGCCTTTTTCTTGGCAAAATTACGAATTAGTTTCAAAGCTATTTTTTAACTGAGGCATTTCGGACATCTGTTCCACAACAGCAATAAACTCGCCGTAACAGTACTCACTAGTCTATATTTTCGGACATTATGACCCGAATTGAATTAATTTTTTTCGGTCATTTACAAATAAATTTAGTCTATGACCGAAAAAAAAACATTTACAAATAAATTTAGTCTATGACCGAAAAAAAGCCTATATAGCTAGTGTCAAAGTCTATATAGGCTTTGCAATGTCAGGATTCAGACTCAACACTGAGCTTAGCCCGGTTAAAATCTGGCGTGTTTTCAGGCCAACCCAACGCATTTAATTTGGCTTTCCTGAAAATCATCTTCGCTTTTTTAGTCGAAAGACACGGGGAAAGATCCTGTTGGAATGTTCCTCCACCATCAGGGAATGCCCTTATCATATCCTGACTTTTCTTTCAATTACGTCAATATATTTCTTTGAATTCATCATATCCTCAATTGGCATGAGTGAACCTACTCCAGAAAAGCTAAAACTTCCCCAGAACATCTTTTGGAGGCGTTTTGCTACCTCAATGAAATGGTCAGGCAGGACTTATCTGCTCGCCTTTGCTTATCCCGACAAAACTGCTGTGTATCCCTTGAACGAAAATATGACGCTGTTCTTTTTGCTGCTCTTGTTGTTATTTCGTAGCGCTTGCCACCAGGTTTTAAATCAAGCAGACAAATTTGATCTTCTGGCGATTTTTTATTATTAGCCGACGTTTCGCCCACCTATTCAAGTGGGCTTCCTCAGGGCAATGTTTTTTAACCACGTATAACATGCAA